>Ga0302322_100000326_pt1 | contig 35749 bp, 27 predicted proteins | sample Fen_T0_2_FD_203757 | JGI IMG/M metagenome (GOLD analysis project Ga0302322, IMG submission 203757) | Peat permafrost microbial communities from Stordalen Mire near Abisko, Sweden - Fen_T0_2 | ecosystem: Environmental > Terrestrial > Soil > Wetlands > Permafrost | place: Sweden: Abisko...
AATCTCCAGTATTTATGCGGCTTTTCATTCTTCATTTGGCGCAGAACCGTTGCAGCGAGTTGCACGGGATACGGCGCTCGTGTATCACATATGTATCACAGTTGATCGGGTAGGAGACAAGGCAAAAAGCGCCAAGAGGACCTTCGCCCGTGGGAGAACACTACCACCAGCCTGTGACACAGGAGTGTGATACATGGCCCGGAAACCTGCACCCGTAAGCGGAGTTTATGAAAGAGTCCCTGGCGGCGACATCTGGTCCGCCCGAATCCGGGTCAATGGGAAGCTGGTCCGAAAGAGCTTCGGGCGAGGGCCGAAAGGACGGGCCGACGCAATTGCCTGGGTGGAGAAAGCGAGGACGATAAAGCGCACAGGAGAGGGCGTGTTGCCGGCGACGGCCAGGCGGCCTGTTCTGACTACCGCCGAGGTCGCTGTCCTCGGTGACGCCACTGCGATGACCGTTGCAAAGCTCTGCGATGAGTTCGAACGGTATGTGAAGGCCCACCCTGAGGAGTACCGGGACCAGACGAACCCACCGAAGAGAATCGCCGAAATCAAGGCGATGTTCGGCGACCGCGACGCGACAAAGCTGAAGTCATCGGAAATTGAGGACTGGCTCGACGAGATTCAGGAAGAGCGGGACCTGGCCAATGCGACCATCAACAAAATGCGCGGCACTTTTTCCATGGTCTTCAAGCATGGAAAGCGGAAGGACCTCGTCAATGTGAATCCAGCGGCAGATGTCCCTCTCCGCGATGTGGGCCATGGGATGGTCGAGCGTTTCCTCGGTGCCGATGAGGAAAAACGGCTACGAAAAGTCCTACAGCAGAAGATTGATTCCCACGATCCCATCAAGCAGCCTGAACTGCGCAAGCAGGCGATTCATAGGCTCCTGGAGTTCGAGGTATCCCTGAAGTCGGGGATGCGGAGGTCAGAGCAATACAACCTGCGGTGGGGTGACGTCGATTTTGAGCGGCGCATTATGCGCCTCCGAAAGACCAAAAATGGAAGGCCGCGCAATGCATTCATCATCGATGACGCGGCAAAGGCGTTAAAGCAGTTGCGCGAACTTGACCTCGAACGCAGGGACCGGTCCGGGAACCAACCGAACAAATCGCCGCAGGATGTGGTGTTCGCCAAAGCTGACAACAAGAAGTGGTGGCAGGCCGCACTGGACGAAGCAAAGATCACAGATTACCGGTGGCATGATAACCGGCATACCTTTTGCTCGCGGCTTGTACAGGCTGGTGTGCATCTAAAGGTGGTCCAAGAAGCTGCGGGTCATGCTTCAATCGCTTCAACCATGCGATATGCGCATTTCGCACAATCGCAGGTGGTGGACGCGATGGCAGTCCTGAACGCAAAGCGATGATCGCACTACGCCCGTACGATCAGAGAGGCAAAATCATGGGTCTCGGCATCTGCGATTTGCCGCAGCACCGAATCTGCGATCTCCAGGCAGTTGCAACGTTCATATAACATGTTATATATTTGATTCAGTCATGAAGGATCGCATCCAAGGTCAGCCAGCGAAGATCGACTGGGAGGGCGACTCAAAGGAGGTTCTGAGCAGCTTCCCTCATGATGTTAAGGCAACGCTGGGATTCTCGTTGCGGCAGATTCAGATTGGGAATAACCCACGCTGCTCACACCGCCCCATGACCTCAGTCGGGAAGGGCGTGTGGGAACTGAAAGACGGTGACGAACGGACGTGGTATCGGCTGATGTACCTGACGCGGATCGGCGACACCATTCACGTTCTGCACTGCTTTGAGAAGGACAGCAGGAAAACGGATAAGCGCGATCTGGAGGTGGCGAAAGCCAGGTTGAAAGAAATCCGCCTAAGACTGCTGGATACGAAATAGAGCACATCGACCAACCGGGAGTGGTAAAAATGAGCAAACCAAATCAGGTCACAACGGGCGACGTTCTGGACGACCTGGGATTCTCCAGGTCGGAAGCATCGGCGCTTAAGATCAAGGCCTCCATCGTGGAGGCGATCCTGGCGGAAATTGACCGGCGCGGCTTTACTCAGCGGCAGCTTGTGGACATGCTCGATGAGTATCAGCCGAATGTCAGCAACCTTATACACGGCAGAATCAGCAAAGTCAGCATCGAGAAGCTGCTGAGTTATGCGGATCGACTCAGGATGCGAAGCAGCATCGAGTTGCGTCCGCCTGCCAATAGAGGCCGGGTGAAATTGGCAAAGCGCACCGCGCCCAAAGACGCCGTATACGCATAAACCCTGAATCCAAAAATGAGCCTCGGCATTTCGCCGGTCTTTTTGTGCTTTTGCTCCAGTCAGCCACCGGAACTACCCAGCTAAGCGCCTCGGATGATCGGATTGGGCGAATTTGCGGATCTCCTCAATCGGAATCAGGACCCGATTGGCAATTCTCCTCGTTGACAACCGCCCGTCTGCAATCATGTAATCCACTCCCCGGATGCTGATCGAGAGCATTGCGGCGGCCTCCCTGCGACTGACGAGCACCTTCCCTTCCAGTGGAGCGTTCGCTCTTGCAGGCGGCTTTCGTTTTCCATTCCTGTTTCTGCGCTTCGGTCTGCGGCAATCCTGAGCATCAGCGTTTTGTTCCTCTGGCGTCTTGCGAGAGGAACGCGAGGGACGCAAAGTCGGTACGCTCTGGGTACGCTCAATTGAGGGCGAGTTTGGCGAAGCCCCAGCTTCAACTTGAAAGGGCAGCATGAGTTGGCCGGCATCAATCGCTTGCATATGGCGGCGGGCAGGAGAAGAGGGACGCAAAGGGCACCTCGCCAGTCTTGCATGGGTTGACAATATCGCAGGAGTATCCATAGAGTCAACATGTAAGTTTACAAATCACAATGACAGTTGCAGCAGCAACCCCGGAAAGCTGGACCGAGAAAGGAAAACCAGTGGCCGAAAAGCCTGGATGGCAGCAGCAGCCGGTAATCTCCATCCGAATCTCTGAGGTGCTGCGCTCAAGACTCGACCGATTGAAGGAGGTCCTGTCGAGGAAGAGCGGTGAGAACGTCACCACGTCTGAGGTCGCGAAGCAACTTCTCGAATCAGCGCGGGAGGACCGCCTGGAAGTGGCGGAACTGCTGGCCGACGCTACCGTCGCGCTCGCGGCGGCGAGACGCAAGGCCGAAGCCGGACTGAGCCTCGCGCGAGCCGAATGGATCGTCCTTGCCTACTATGTCCAATTGGGGGTCGAGAGCCACATTGGCGTTCTGATTTCGCCGGAGACGATGAAGGGAATTCTGGAAGCTTTTCTTGCGGCCTTCAGAGTGCGGCGAGGGAAGAAGTCGAGCCAGGACACCCAATACCTCTCAAATCTGCCTGTCCTAGACAAGCAGGGCAAGCCGGTTTTCGGAGCCGAGGCGGAAGGCATCGATGTTCCGACCGCGGTGGAGCGCTTGATCCGCAAGATGGACGGCTCAAGAGACGAAGAAATATGGCCGCAGTTCGCGGCGCGGAATCTCTACGAGTTTCTGGAGGATGAATCCTTCGGGATCGAGGCTATGAATCAGGCTTTGAAACCGCACTGGCCGAAACTCTGGCGAGTGGCAGCACGAGGGCATTATCTGGTTCGTGGCTTCCCGGTCCGGGACCCTTCCCGGAACACCGCTTCCCAGCACCCGTGGGGCCCGGCGATTTCGTCGGTGTTCGAGGGTGGATTTGTCTTGTCGTTCGCGACAGGAAGCGAGCGCGATTTATCCGTGCTGGTGAGCCTGCCGGATGCTCGCCATGCGATGTACGAGATCGGACCCTACCCGATGATTACGGAGTTTCGGTCGATGCTCCAGGGCTGGGACACAAGCGAGCCGAATTCGTTCTGGCGAGGCCGCTGGTTCTTCGGTTACACGGCCATGGAGACGACGGTGCCGCCGGTGTGGGTTCGCTGTCAGGGTTCCGTCTCATTCGGGTTCACGTCTGATGAATGGGCTTCGCTACAAGAGGCGTTTCGCCGTGCCTGGGAGAAGCCCGAACTACAGCGCATCTCCGGTGAGCTGATGCTTGAGTACGGCGAGATTTAAGAACGGCGCTGCTGTCGCAGCGGAAGCATGTGGACACGTCACCCCCAATTTGGGAACTGTGGAGAAACCAAGAAAGCAATGCCGTTTACACATGCTAACTTCTGCCGCGACAGCAAGTTGGGTCCTCGGCGATAACGCAAGTAGACGCGCGTTTACACGCGTAGACCAAAACAGCGACGCAGACCGTGGTGGCGTAAACATGTTGAAACGAAAGGGCTTCACTTAGGTTCGATTGAACGCTACTGCACAACCAAGACTGCACGTCAGCAAGGGAGGTTCCCCCATGACCGCCTTCCAAACGACGATTACGCAAGCGAACAAACCGTCACCTGGCAATGAAAACAGGCCCGGCTTTCGCACCAAAACCATTTCCACGCGACTAACTCCAGACGAACTGGCCGAGGTGGAATCGGCTGCCGAACGTGCGGGAAAGCCTCTTTCGGAATGGCTGCGAGAGTCGGCATTGGCCGCCTCAAAGCGGCGGCCTGTCGACCCCGTTGAACTGCTGTTGGCTGAGATCTGGGCAGTCCGTTTCGCGCTTCTGAGTCTGTTTCAAGCGGGAGCTCAGGCGACGGCGGAAGGCAAGCCGTTGCTGCCAGCATCAGTCCTCAACATTCGCGACCGGGCCGACGGTCGCAAACTCGAACAGGCCCGCCAGATGCTCACCAATTTCCTCGGATTACGGGCCGGAGAGGGTGGCGAAGAGCGATGAGTTGGAAGCCAATCCTTGCCGTGCTCGCCCGGCTCGCCGCGCTTGGAGTGGTCTTCCAGGTCGGAACGATCTGGGTATGTTCGAGTTGGTTTTGGTCACCCATTCAGCGCCATTACCTGCCCACGTACTTCTGGAGTTCGCTGCCGGTCGTTGCCCCATCGACCATCGAGGTCCGCATGATCTGGAAGACCAGACCGCACCGAAAGCCGGAATTGGCTTCGCAAGAGGACGCCGTTGCATCCGCCGTTGGAACCGGCATGGCGATCTCTCAGTGGGCCAGAGACGCCAGTTGGACGGGTGTGATGGTGGGATCGCCACAGCAGGTTTCAACGGCGATACTCAGACCGGGCTTGGCCGATTTGGCGTTCGACGGAGAGAGTTTTTGGGACTTCCTTCTTCTTCCCGAAGCGTGCGGAATAGCAGTGCTTCTGGTTACGATCTTTGGATTGTTTTGCCTCAAAGGATGGTGTCAATTCGTGCTCGCTGAGCTCGCATGGAGACGGCGGGCTTCCGTCTCGCATCAGCTATCTCCGAGCATCTTCGAAGAGTGGACTCCACTGGCCCGACAGGTTTGCTCTGGGCTCCGAAGGCTGCACGAGAGCGCGGTGCGACGCATCGCGACGCGTTCGGCTTCAACGAGCGCAGCTGCCGCTCTCGTCGAACCGCCGGTGGAGGCCGCAGTGTTCGCATTCCCGCTTTTTGGCGTCCCGAACAGAACCGGCAACAGCGGGCATCTCTGGAGCCAAAGAGACGAGATCGAATGAGCGAAAACCACGGCCCGACGATAGCCGGGCCATAAAGGAGCACTCCCCTCCCCATGCTCACCATATCGAAACCACTTTCTGCCAGCCAGGCACGGATGTATCACGCAAAAGAGTTCGCATCTGCACAGCAAAACTACTGGAGCCGAAACCAGCAGGGTCATAGCGAATGGCAAGGCCAGCTCGCCCGGCAGTGGAATCTTGATGGGCCAGTTTATGCCGAGCATTTTGCGCGACTAGCCGAAGGCCAGCATCCGCAAACCGGAGAACGACTCGTCCGGCACCAGGTTTCCAGAACCTACGAAGGCAAGAACGGGAAAGAGATCACCAGTGTCGAGCACCGCGCCGGATGGGACGCCACGTTTTCCGCACCGAAGTCTGTATCGATTACCGCGCTTGTGGGCGGCGATGACCGGGTGCGAATTGCCCACAGGAAGAGCGTACGAGCCGCGCTGGCAGAGTTGGAGCGATACACCCAGGCCCGAATTGGCAATGTTCACGCACCGGAAACAACAGGCGAGTTTGCGGCGGCCGCTTTCGAGCATGACACTGCCCGGCCTGTGGATGGCTATGCAGCGCCGCAGTTGCACACCCACGCTGTTATCTTCAATGTCACCGAACGGGACAACGGCCAGACACGCGCTTTGCAGCCGCACGAGATCTTCGTCTCGCAGCGGTACGTTACGGCGGTGTATCGGTCGGAGTTGGCGCTACGGCTTGAGAAGCTGGGCTACGAACTGGAACGCGGCAAGCATGGGCAGCCGGAAATCAAGGGCTATACCAGAGAGTATTTGGGGGCCTCCAGCCCGCGCCGGGAACAGATCAAAGACCATCTGCGGGAGCAGGGCATCGACGGAGCAGCGGCGGCGCAGATTGCCGCACACCACACACGCGATCGCAAAGAACTGCTGTCGCCGGATGAGGTGTTGCGGCGCCACCGCGAACTGGCCGCACAATATGGGCACCAAGCCGACCGCGTTGTCGCCCTCGCGCGAACGCATGGACAACATCAGACGCAAGAGCCAGCGATGCAGGCTCAGCGGGTCGTGACCTGGGCCAGGGATCATGTCTTCGAAAGATCTGCGGTACAGGACCAACGCGCCATCCTTGAAGCGGCTCTGGCGCGCGGCATGGGAGTAACCACGTATCCCAGCATCCGACAGGAGTTCGAGCGCCGGGTCAGGACGGGCGAATTCCGCGAGATTGCCCGCAGCGGCGCAGATCGACAGTTCACGACCTCGGCAATGGTGCGCATGGAGCGCGAGATTATTGCCCAGATGCAGCAGGGCAATAGCTGCGGCTACGGCGATCCGATGCTGGTTTCGCCGCAGGTACGCGTGAAGACAGAGGACCACCACCCGGAACTAAGCAGCGCGCAACGTCAGGCCGTGGACAATATTCTTGTCTCGCGCGAGAAGATCTTGGGCCTGGACGGCATCGCCGGTGCGGGAAAGACGACCGTGCTCTCTGTCATCCGCGAAGGCGCGGAAGCAGAGGGGTACCGCGTGGAGGGCTTCGCGCCCACTTCCCGCGCGGCGCAGAAGCTCGCCGAGGCGGGCGTGGAAACATCGACGCTCCAGAAGCATCTGGCGCGCGGTGAGCAGCCCGACACTGGCGAGAAGCGTCTGTATGTGCTCGACGATTCATCTCTGGCTTCCACACGGCAGTTGCATGACTTCCTACACCGGCTCCATCCAAATGACCGCGTGTTGCTGGTTGGTGACAGGCGACAGCACGAAGCAGTAGAGGCGGGACGGCCGTTCGCACAACTTCAGGATGCAGGCATGAAGACTATAAGGCTCGATGAGATCGTTCGTCAGAAAGACCCGGAGCTGAAACGTGTGGTTGAGCAGCTTGCGAGAGGCGAGGTGCGGGAGGCTGTTCAGAACCTTGACCGGCAGGGGCGTGTGCATGAGATTCCAGGACGCGACGAACGCATCGCGGCGATCGCCAGGGAGTATGCGACATCGCCGGCAGACACCCTGGTAGTTTCTCCCGACAACCGTTCGCGCATGGAGATCAACGGGCGCATCCATTCCGAATTGCAAAGCCGGGGAATGGTTAACAATGAGGAGCACCGCATCCGAACTTTCGTCCCGCGCCAGGACCTTACCGGCGCGGACCGAACCTGGGCCGAGCGGTACGAGGTTGGAGATGTGCTGCGCTATTCGCGCGCGTCGAAGGAGATCGGCATAGGCAAGGGCGGATACGCGCAGGTGAAGAGCACCGACGGTCCAGCCAACCGGCTGACAGTCGAGTTGCAGGACGGCACGGAGCGCGCCTACGATCTGCGCCGGCAGCAGGGCGTTTCCGTGTTCCGCGAGGAGATGCGCAGCTTTTCCGAAGGCGACCGAATCCAGTTCACCGCGCCCGCGAACGACCTGAAGGTGGCGAACCGCGAGTTGGGCACCATCGAATGCATCGGCGAGGACGGTCGAATGCATGTAAAAATGGACAGTGGCCGCACCGTTGAACTCGATCCGGACAGACAAGTACATCTCGATTACGGTTACGCTGTCACCAGCCATTCCAGCCAGGGTCAGACTGCCGACCGCGTGCTGATTCATGTGGACACGGAGTTGGGCGCAAAGGACCTGCTCAACAGCCGCATGGCCTATGTCGCTGTCTCCCGCGGCGCACACGACGCGCAAATCTTTACGAATAACGCCTCTGCGCTCGGCCATGAACTGAGCCGCGACGTTTCTCACCCGCCCGCAATTCAGCAGGGGCCTGTGGCGCAAAACCTCGAACCGCACCCCGCCCATACACAGGAGATTTCTCAGGGATTCGGTATTGGCATGTAATCCCTGAGCCAAAATGAAATTCCCGGATAGTTGCAGCGTAGCCGAGGCCCGGCCGGCGTCAAGGCCGCGCAGCGCGCGCCGCGTCCCGCGGTCAAGAGCCTTGACACCGGCCTCCCAGCCTCGGCTGAAGATTCCAGCCATCCGGGGAATGTCATAGCTCATCTTCCCTAAGTAGTGCCCGGTGACCTTGCCCGACCCATAGTGCCTTCCAGCGCTTTCAGCTTATCCAGCGCCGGCTTGAAGTCCGGTTCAATCTGCAGCGGTTTTCCATAGCTATCAATCGCCAACTGCTTCTGGCAAGCTTTCTCGCACGCTTGGCCAAGCGGGTAGTACACTTCTCTTGTAACCGGACAAGCTTTCTTGGGACACGCCATCATTTCAATCCGGGGCCTGAGTGACGGCCACCGAGTACTGGCCTGGAGGGCTGAAGCGTGGAAGGATGATCGTCACCGTAACTGGTGCAGCATGCAATGAGACAGATTGCAGCGGGCTGGGCTGGTCGCATCGGATCGCACCGGCATCCCACAGGTTCTTCTCCGCTTGTCATTGACGACAGAATCTGTTGTCTCAGGGGGCACCAGACGATTTCAATCAAAGCCAGTCTTGACATGCGAACGGTTTCACCGTACTCTACGACTCATTGATGAGCTGCCGAACGGTTGATAGTTCGCCAGTGAAGGATTCAATGGCCCATTTCTACAATCCCGCGATGTGTATGTGCTGCTGTCAGGGCTGCGTTGTGCGGGCGTGTAATCTGGGCTAGATTCCGAAACAGGATTCCCGAACCCCGACGACCCACCCGCCAGAAGGCGCGGTGGGTTTTTCATTTTTGGTCGTCTGTTCACAGGCGCCGGTGGCGAAGCGGCTAACGCGCAGGTCTGCAAAACCTGTATTCGCGGGTTCAATTCCCGCCCGGCGCTCCAAGTCCCAGGTTTAAGAGCAATTCAAATCATCGGAGTCATATATGTCGAATTCGGCTTCCCCTTTCTGGCGTCCGCTTTCGCTCGATGTTGCTGCCGTCCTGCTAGCTCTGGGATTGGCCCTCCTTGTTCGATTCAACCTCTTGCCGCCTATCAAGTGGTGACAGATTTCAATCGGTGGGACTTTGCCGCCCGAGCAACGACTTTCCTCTGCTTTAGCTCACTCCGGACTACCCTGCAATCCATCGTCTGCCTCGAACTGGAAAGGAAATCAAAATGGCAACATCGGGCACTGCGGTCCATCCCCAAGCCGTGGAAAAACCCATTGGCATAGGCAGCATCGCGTCGCTCATCCCGGGGCTTCTATTGCTGGCCGCCGTAGGCTTCGCGGGAAAGTTCATGGAACAATCCATCGCTGCATACACCAAGTCGCACCATTTCACCTTTCCGAATATTGAATATGTCCTTTGGGCAATTGTCATTGGATTGATAGTCGCCAACACTATCGGCATTCCACGCATCTTTCAGCCCGGAGTAGCTACCTACGAGTTCTGGCTAAAGGCGGGAATCGTGTTGCTTGGCTCAAGATTCCTGCTCGGCGATGTGCTCCGCTTGGGCGGTATCTCGCTCTTGCTTGTCGCAATCGCAATCACTCTCTCGCTGTCTTTTATGCATATTCTGGGCCGCGCATTCAAGCTCAACCCCAAGCTCACATCGCTTTTGGCCGTCGGATCATCGATCTGCGGCGTTTCGGCCATCATCGCAGCCAAGCCGGCCATCGACGCCAAGGATGAAGACGCCTCCTATGCAATCGCCGCCATTCTCGCCCTGGGGGCGCTTTCGCTCTTCTCCTTTCCGCTCATCGGCCACTCGCTGCATCTGAGCCACAAGGCCTACGGCTTGTGGGCCGGCCTGGCCGTGGACAACACCGCCGAGGCTACCGCGGCCGGCGCGCTCTATTCCGACGCCGCCGGCAAGGTAGCCGTGCTGGCCAAGACGACGCGCAATGCTCTCATTGGCTTTATCGTGCTCGGCTATGCTCTCTACTGGTCGTCGCGTGGAGAAGCTCAGGCAGTCGGCAACAAGGCCGTATTCCTTTGGAGAAAGTTCCCGAAGTTCGTCCTGGGGTTCCTACTCATTTCCATCCTGGCCACTTTCGGGTTCTTTTCCAAGCCGCAGTTGGCTAGTGTGGCCAATCTCTCTCGCTGGGCTTTCCTGCTCACCTTTGCTGGAGTCGGTCTCCGCACCAACCTGCGCGAGCTCGGCAAACAAGGCTGGCGGCCCTTCGCCGTTGGAGCCATTGGCGAGGTTTTTATTGCCCTCCTCACGCTGGGGCTGGTGTATGGCGCAGACACATACCTTCACCTTTGATTGAATTGAGATGAACGAGTTCTTATCCGGGGATGCGTGCAATCCGGCATGGGCGTCCTCCCTTCCTGCGCGTTCCACCAATGGGGCAGACCCAGCTACGGACGCGGAGGATTATGAGATATCGATTTGCTTGGTCGTTCTCTGACCGAGCCGAGACAACGTTCCTGTGGTTCGGGCAAAGTCTCATAGAGTTGGGAGGGGTTCTCTTCTTGAATTCAAGGGCTGGAGTTGTGGATCAGTCTGTTCTTTCCACACTTCTTCTTGTCGCTCATTCGTGCTTGTGCTACATTGTTTTTGTGAAGATGTTCAGCCCCATGACCGCCACCATGTGTTGTTGTACAGCGATGTGCTGTACGCAGGCGCATTCTGGCGTGAGGAAATGGTTGAGCTAGAGCAACTTACAAGCCGCCTCCTCCAAAGGACCCACCGCCAGCGACGCAACTGGCAGGTGGGTTTTCTATTTTGGGTTGAAGTTGAGGCGGGCGCAAAACAGGAGCAACCGCCGAACAGGTTCCAGGCAAGGGAGAAATCGATGGGCGTTCCTGAGATTCGGGTCGAAGAGCTGAAGCAACGGTTGGATGCGGGCGAAAACCTCTTTCTGCTCGATGTGCGCGACGAATACGAGTACGAAATCTCCAATATTGGCGGGCAGTTGATTCCGCTTGCCGAACTATCGAAACGAGTCAATGAACTGGATGCGCACCGCAAGATCGTTACCGTCTGCAAGATGGGACCAAGGGGCGCCAAGGCCGTTCAGGTCTTGCATAAAGCTGGCTTCACCGAGGTGTGGAACCTGACCGGCGGGATTCATGCCTGGTCAGACCGGGTGGATCGTTCGGTTAGAAAGTACTGACTTTCATGGCTGTTTCCAGGACAATTCCATGAGTTCTTCCAATAAGTCTTGCGTGCTGACTTTCCTCCAGTTGGGGGATTGAGGCGTAATTCCAGGTCGACCTCTCCGTTTACTGGGCCCGGCGGCAAGCGATACAATAACTCTGCTTTTGCAGCAAGAGGAGGCAATCAGTGGCAGAAGATGTAAATCGCGCATCGTTGCGTGAGGACGCGGCATTTCAACTTGCAAATGTTACCAAGACTGCTCCCCAGTTTGGCGCCATCACGCCGCGCTGGCTGGTCCGCCTGTTGGATTGGAAGCCGCTGGAATCGGGAACCCTGCGCCTCAACAAAGTGGATGAAAGCAAGGTCATCGAGTCCCTTTGCGGGCATGAGGATGAATCGCCCTTGGCATCCACTTTCGTCGATTACCAGGAGTCTCCTCGCGAATACCGTCTGGGCAGCATCAATGCGGTTCTCAATGTTCACACCCGGGTCTCCGATTTGCTCAGCACTCCCTACGATCAGGTTCGCGAGCAATTGCGGCTGCTGGTCGAGAGCATCAAGGAAAAGCAGGAAAGCGAGTTGGTCAACAATGCGGACTACGGCCTGTTGAACAATGTTGCAGATTCGCAGAAGATCAAGACGCGGAAGGGTGCGCCCACGCCGGACGATCTCGACGAGTTATTGACCAAGGTGTGGAAGGAGCCATCGCTGTTCCTGGCGCATCCCCGCGCCATTGCCGCTTTTGGACGGGAATGCACACGCCGTGGCGTGCCACCGCCGACCGTAACTCTATTCGGAACCTCGTTCCTCACCTGGCGCGGAGTACCACTGATCCCTTCAGACAAGATCGCCATCAGGAACAAGGACCAGAAGTCCAAGATCCTGCTGCTGCGTGTCGGCGAGAAGAAGCAAGGCGTCGTGGGCCTCTTCCAGCCGGGACTTCCGGGCGAACAGAGCCCCGGACTGTCGGTTCGGTTCATGGGCATCGATCAGCGCTCTCTTGCTTCGTATCTGGTTTCGCTCTACTGCTCGGCGGCCGTGCTCACAGACGACGCAATTGCCCTGCTGGAAGATGTAGACGTGGGTCAATACCATGAATACAAGTAGCCAGAGTCCGGTCTCGACAACTATTCCGGATACTGGAAATCTGACGGCGGGGCAGCACGGGGGCGAAGCGCTTGCTCCTGGCTTTCTCTCTCCAGCGGAGCTGGCGCGCATGGCCAACGCGATCTTCAGTGCATTGCCGGAGGAAGCACAGCCTCCGGCGGCAACTGTCGCGGCATCGGTGCTGCCGTCCAATTCTGCGGTCAGCGGCAATCCCTATGCTGCCCAGCCCAGTCCCACCGCGCCAGCGTTTCCCGGCCAGTTGGCGAGCCTGTCCAATGCGCAGCCCGGACCCTTCGTAGCAGTCCCGGACAGAAGCATCGCGCCAGACCTGCACACGGCAGCATCGGCTCCCGCGGTTCCCGCGGTTCCCGGAGGAGGGTCTAATCCATACGCGGGTACGCCGTTCGGATTCTTGCAGGACGCACGGCCGATCTTTGTTGAGCCCGAAGCGGAGTTGCCCGTCGTACAGGCGCCTTCGCAAGCTACTGACAGTAGAACGCCCACGGATGATGGCTTTGCGTCCATTCCATATTCATTGCTTCCCGATCTTCAAGCGCAGCAGAACTTCCAGCCTCCCGCGCCGGCGATTCCCGGTGCATTGAGCCCAGTCGATTCCTCGGCGATTCCAGCGTTTTCATTCATGGAGGAGGCACGGCCGCTCTTCTCCTCTCCGCGCGCAATCCCCGGGCCGGTTCCGGCCGATGCCGTGGCGGAGAAACCCGCGCATGCTGAACCGGTCTCTTCGAGCAATTCCAGTCCATTCGTAACCCCGCTCGATCGGAGCACGCCGCAACTTCCCGGCACAGTAGCCCATGCGCCGGACTATCGCGCGCAGGCTTCCCACGATCCGCAAAGCCAGCTGCGGCCCATCCACTCATTCGACGCGGTGCCGGTTGTCGCTCCCGGCGCAGGGCAGCCGGAACTGTTGGGCGATCTTGGCCTCTCTTCGTACTCTTTTGACGTGGAGGCCATTCGCCGCGACTTTCCCATCCTTCGCGAAGTTGTCAACGGGCGCCCGTTGATCTGGCTGGACAATGGAGCAACGACGCAGAAGCCGCAGTCGGTCATTGACCGCATCAGCTACTTCTACGAGCACGAGAACTCCAATGTCCATCGTGCCGCGCATGAGTTGGCCGCACGCGCTACGGATGCCTACGAGTCTGCGCGGGAGAAGACGCGCCGCTTTCTCAATGCCGGATCGGCACGTGACATCGTCTTTGTGCGCGGAGCCACCGAGGCCATCAACCTGGTGGCGCAAAGCTGGGGACGCCGCAACATCCAAAAGGACGACGAGATTGTCATAACCTGGCTTGAGCATCACGCCAACATCGTGCCGTGGCAAATGCTGTGCGCGGAAAAGGGCGCCAGGCTGCGCGTGGCGCCAGTGGACGATTCCGGCCAGGTATTGCTCGACGAATACGAGAAGCTGCTGGGACCAAAGACTCGATTGGTTTCGATCGCACACGTCTCCAATGCGCTGGGCACCATCCTGCCGGTGAATGAGATGGTTGAGGCCGCGCATCGTCACGGCGCGCGCGTGCTGGTGGATGGCGCGCAGGCAGTTTCGCACATGCGCGTGGATGTGCAGGCGATTGGCTGCGACTTCTACGTATTCTCCGGGCACAAGGTCTTTACCCCAACCGGAATCGGCGTGCTGTATGGCAGGCCCGAGGTGCTGGAGAACATGCCGCCATGGCAAGGCGGAGGCAACATGATCCAGGACGTGACCTTCGAGAGGACGCTCTATCAACCGCCGCCGCAGCGCTTTGAGGCCGGTACGGGCAACATCGCCGATGCGGTCGGCATGGGCGCGGCAATCGATTACCTGGATCGGGTGGGCATCGCCAATGTCTCACGCCACGAGCACATGCTGCTGATCTATGCGACGGATGCGCTGCAACGCATTCCAGGACTGCGCATCATCGGCACGGCCAAAGAGAAGGCGGGCGTTCTCTCCTTCGTACTGGATGGCTTCCGCACCGAAGAAGTCGGCGACTACCTCAACCGCAATGGCATCGCAGTCCGCGGCGGTCACCACTGCGCACAGCCGATCCTGCGCCGGCTTGGATTGGAGAGCACGGTGCGCGCTACGCTGGCGCTCTACAACACCTGCGAGGAGATCGATGCGCTGGTCGCAGCACTATGGGATTTGCACCAAGGGCGCAACCCTGGCCTCACGTAACAGAAATCGAACACAAGAAAGGCCAGCCCCTGCGAGGGACTGACCTTTCTGGCTTCCCTCACTTCAATACTTCTGAATCGTGTCAAAGCCGATTCATTCGATCAAAGGCCATTAGGCCCGATGAACCAAGAGTGCGCGAAAAGTCCTTGCCTACGGAGACGCCGGCGAACCTCCGGTACTCAATGCGGCAATCTCGGCCGCGCCCATCCATAGACCCACGTTCCAGCCAAAGCGCTCGCCACCGCCACAATCATCACGGTGACTCCGTTGCCGATAAGCGCAAACAGGGGTCCAGGACATGCGCCAGTCAAGGCCCAACCCACCCCGAAGATTGCGCCGCCCGCCGCGTACTGGATGCCGCTGCCCAACTTCTTGCGAGGGATCGCGATCCTCTCTCCCGAAACAGACTTCAACCCTGCAGCTTTGATCAACCATAACGACACGGCCGCCGTGGCGACTGCCGAGCCGATGATGCCATACATGCGGAAGGATTGGAACCGGAACATCTCCTGGATGCGGAACCAGGAGAGCACCTCCGAGCGGGTGAGCACGGCGCCGAAGGCGATGCCCAGCAGCAGGTACACAACAAGGAAAGCCGGCCGGACCTCCGGCTGGTCCGCGCTTCCCGCGCCGCAACCCTGGAACTCTGAGACCGATGTATTCGTCATAGTCTTCCAATCAATAACGGCAGGATGAAGTATGTTGCAGCGAGGCCCCCGGCAAAGAACCCGAGGACGGCGACCAGAGAAGGAAGCTCAAAGTTAGCCAGGCCACTGATGGCATGCCCCGAAGTACAACCTGCCGCATACGCCGTCCCAAAGCCGACAAGGAACCCGCCCAGGACGACCGACACAAATCCCCTCACCGTCAACAGTGCGTGCCAGGTGAACAGCTCATGCGGCGCTACTCCGGTGAAGTCGTGAATTCCCAGCTTCGTCAGCGCCACCCTGGTATCAGCGGAGAGGGCGATGGCCTGCGCCCCTCCGGTGTGTGAAGCAAGAAACCCGCCGATCAGCACTCCGGCCAGAAACACCAGGTTCCACAGCCCTGCCCGCCGCCAGTCGTAGCGGAAGAACGCGATATTGCCGGGAGCAATGGCCGCGCACAGATGACTCAGATTTCCCGAGATGCCGAACACCTTATTGCCGGCAATCAACAGTGCCGGCACGAACAGTCCAATCAGCGGACCCGCCACATACCATGGCCACTCCTTGAAAAACCAGGCTCCCATTTGTTCACCTCGCGTGTCTTCACAACTTACTTTTTGTGCTTGTTCCAACCCAGGCCCACCTGGAACGAATTTTGGTACATGCTCAGGTTCGCATTTCCGCCGCCATACGCCGGGGGGATGGAGTTTACGCCATTTACAGTGTTATTGAAGGCGTGAATGTAAGCGAAACTGATTTCTTTCCCTCCCTTCGAGACCCAGGTCGCTCCCAGATGAAGGTGGTCTTTGGTTACGGCAGGGGCCAGAAGGTTAAAGAAGGTCTGCGAGCTATCGAATGGAACGCCGCCGTGGTTGTAGCCTCCACGGAGGGTGAGCGACGGGTTCACGTCGTAGTCAACGCCTGCCTTCGACACGTTGATGTCGTGCCATCCAAATCCTGGACCATTGTCGGACCCAAGCGGCGAGGTGCTTGCCAGGGGGTTGGCAATCGACTTCACCGATCCATAGAGAATGCGCTCTTCGTCAAAAAGGAAAGTCGTTTTGGAACCTAGCTTGATGGCGCCGCCACCGGCAAAGTTCGCGGGAATATTGAACCCGCCCTGTTCGGCAAACAATCCGCTGTAGCGATTGAATTTGCTCACATACGTCTTGCTTTGCCAGGTCGCGCCCAGGCTTACGACACGATTCAGTTGTCCCAGCCAGCCCACCCGTACGCCGCCGCCGCTCGAATAGGAGTACCCTTTGTTGGTCACATGAGTTGGGTTGCTGGAAATGGCTTCAATATACTGCAACCCCTCCGCGGCAAAGCGCTGCACGGCGATATTCGCTGCAACACCGAGGTAGTTGTGCGCTCCCGCCTTGTATGAGAGCGTGGGCGAGATGAAGACTTGGTCAATATCCACACCACCCCGCGTGCTGCCCAATAACTGAACCGGCTGCGTGTAGGAGGTATTCAACCCGCCGTTTCCATAGATTGCCACGCCCAAGGCAAGGTTGGGCCTGTAACGGAGGCTGTAACCAAGCTCGGGAAGAACGAAGTCCTTTACCCTGTTGCCGTCGTAGGTCCCATTCACATCCGGGTATCCCGGCGGCAATAGGTTGCCGGCGATGGTTCCATAGCGCACCGGGCGAAAGAGCGCAAGACCAATGTCGAAACGGTCGCCGACGAGGAACAGGCCGGCGGGATTGGTTGCGCCCGCCAGGCTATCTGCCGGCTTGGCAACACCAGCTCCGCCCTGCCCCTGCTGCTTCGTTCCGTACCCGGTCAAGAAGTAGCCATCGGTGGCAAACGATGAATTTGCGATCAAGAGGAACGCCATCGCAACGGGGAATACTCTCTTCACTATCAAGTTCATTGCTTCGATCTCCAATTTGAAATGCGATTCGTCCCGCCAGAGTGGGGATCTGAGGGGAGTTCATTCTTTCCGAGGGAATTCTCAAATGTGTTTGTGGAGCGAAGGGCTATGCCTGGGATGTTCTGGCATAGGAGGGTATAAATAGAAAACCCACCAGCCAGGCAACTTCTGGCGGTGGGCTAAAAGCTTCTTTAGCTGAGGCTAGGCCTTCATGCCTTGCCCCTACCTGCCAGAGGACACGCCGCGCGCGTACAAGCGCAGCAACAAGGCGTACAAGCCATCGTCCTCTGAGGGGTCACTGACATGGTTTTAGGCTACAAGGAAGCTAGATCCATGTCAAGGCGCATCCCGCTCTATATGTTGAGTTTGCGCCTCGTACACTGTCCTAGAATCGACGGTAGGGCATCGCGAATCGCAGCTGCGCCAATGGAAGCGGCCTTGCGGGGCCGGAGGACTTGCAAAGCAAGGGGGTGTCCCGATTGCCTTCAACGATTCACTCTTGCATGCGATCAAAGAAGATCGCCCAGCGGAGGAAAGGTGGCAAGCAGGCTCAATGCAAGGAGCGTAAATGCCATGAGGTTGATCCGCTTCAAGGACACGTAGCGTCCACGCCAGCGCCACTCGAGAAGTGTCCATGCGACAAGCCAGAAGACAACGGCGAAAGTGGTTACGCCAGAGAGCGCCCCTGTCGGTTTGTAGATGGAAAGCAGGCTCTTCACAGTCGCAGATTGATCCGCAACGATCGTCAAGAGCGCGACGGCCAGCGAACCAATGCCGGCTGAAAGTATGGCTGCCGCCGCGGAACCATTTGGAATGGAAGAGTCACTCTTTTCAGGGATCGAAGTATCGGATATCAAAGCATCTGTGCTCACGGTCACTCTCCTTGGGCGACATGAATGAACTGGCCGCCGTCGACTGGTGCGTTCTTGTCGAGCATCGCACCAAAGAAGCCGGCAATGCCTGCAGCAAAGAGCGAAGTTGCCACGAACCCAATGACCGCAGATCGTAACGGCGGAGAATGCTTGAGATCACGGGCGTATTTGATGGCGACGAAGGCAGCCATTGTGATTGCGATCGGCACCAGCCATGCGACGTGCTCCTTCCATTCCATTCCGAGCGAGTGCCATTGTCTGGTCGCAGGGTTAGAAAGCAGAAGTGCGCGCGGAAAGGCACCCAGATTCGTAGTCCCAGCCGGGACTGCGGCGCGATACCAGGGATAAACAACATAAGTTCCCGAGAGCACCGTAAGCCATGCCAGGGCTGACATGACGGTGATATAGATGCCTAGAACACGATCCATTCCTGGTGTGGAATGCGCGTCCGCCTTCGGTGAGGAATGCAAAAAGAGAAGGGCAATGGCGCCGGAGCAGGCAAGAAGATAGAGCGCCCCGAAACCCATGCCGTGTATCAAAGTCCAGAGACTTCGAGTAGTTATTCCCATTGCTCTATGACCTCCGTTGGGTATGCGGGAAGAAGGGGCTCTGCGTGGGAGCCTGTGTCAGCAAGCAAATGCGTGGCGGCGCCCGGTCTCTTGAGCGCCGCCCGCTGAGCTAGAAGTTGATCTTTGCTGCCAACTGGACTTGGCGCTCGATCCGTTGGAAGGTTGATTCGGAACCGGCCGAGGAGATGGTTCCGATAGCGCCAGTACCGGCTGTGGCTCCCGGGTTGTTGAACTGTGGAGTATTAAAGAGGTTGAAGAACTCCGCGCGTACTTGCAAGACCTTCGATTCAGTCAGATGAGTATTCTTGAAGAACGAGAAATCCACGGTCTTCGTGCCCGGCCCTTGAAGAATATTCCGTCCTGAATTGCCCCAGGTGCCGGCAGCAGGATTTGTGAACGCTGCGGTGTTGAACCACTTCTGGCGCGTACGCCGGCCAGTTGGCAAAGATCCGTTGCCGTAGCCCGGGAGAAGTTGCGCGCGGGGTGTAAGCCCATCGCCCACTCCGTTCGAGGCGTTCACGGAAAACGGCAGGCCGTCGAAGTAATTCAGAATCGTGTTCAACTGCCATCCCTGGACGAGATAGTTCAGCCGGCCTGAGCTCTTGAAGGGGAGCTCGTAACTGGCACTTGCAACAAATCGATTTGGGAGGTTCAAGTCGGAGTTTCCATAGTCGGCCCGGAGGTTGTAGGGGTTTGAGACGCTTCCGGGACTGCCCGTGCCTTCATCGAGAGCATGGCTATAGGTGTAGGAAGCCAGGAAGTTGACACCGCGCGCTCGGCGTTCGGCTGTAACCTGTAGAGCGTTATAGCTTGAGACTTGGCTGGTCTCGATCTTGTTGATTTGCGCAAAGAAGGGGTAGGGGCGGTTGACAGTGACGTTTGTGGTCCCCGGCGAGCCGGCGTTGATGTCCCGCAAATTGTCCAGATGGAGTCCCTTGGTTCCAACATATGCAAACTTGAGCACCGTTGAATAGAAAATCTGCTGCTCGAGCGTCGCGTGCCACTGCACGCTATATGGCGTCTTGGCATTCGGGTCTTGTGCAAGAACCGGCAGCCCCCGCGGCAGGTTGCTTGAGGAAGTAACCGCAGTGTGAACAAATCCATTCGAAGAGAAGTTGAATGGAGTACCATTGGGGGCCGCGGCACCGTATGTGGCTGGATTGTTGAACGCCCAGTAATCATTGACGGGAACGTTGGCAGAAAGGCCACTGGAGTTGGTGACGTTTGGCGCCGAGTAATACAGTCCATAGCCTGCGTGGAATACTGTCTTGTCGGTCACCTTGTAGGCAAATCCCACGCGCGGCGCAAAGTTCAGCTGGTTATTGTTGGCGCCGCTCCTCGGAATGCCGTGAGTCCCAACCCGCTCAAGCGCAGTAGTCGAGATGGAAGGAACAAAGTTATACAGCTTGTCGTTGACTTCGGTCCAAGGCCAGCCGAGAAAGTTCTCGTAGCGAACGCCCAGGTTCAAGGTTAGCCTGCTGGTGATCTTGTAATTATCCTGTACATAGAGAGACACGTCGCTCTGTCGCAACCCGACCGTACCATGCGGAAAGGAATAGGTCCCACTCTTGGGTGCTCCGAAGAGAAGATCCGTCCAAGCCAGTCCGCTATACGACGTGCCGTAAGACTCCGCGCCATGCTCTGCTCCAGTCTGGAACATGTTGTACTGGAGGCGAACGAACTCCACGCCCACATCGATTGAGTGTTTGCCGCGAACCAGGTTTACGTTGTCGTCGAGCTGATAGTTGTTGGTGCCGATCTGGGTGGGACTGTTGCCCGCGTCGCCGATTGCGGTGCCTCCCGAGAATGAAAACACAGGCAGTCCGTCGGATCTTGGAACGCCAGAGACCTCTACACCGGGGATGCCGAGCTGAGTAGGAAGGTTCTTGCCAGCATTCCAGTTTTGAGCGTTGACAAAGAAGCGGGACCATCCGTAGCGCACGGTGTTGATTGTGGACGGAGAGAGGATGTGTGTTTCACTGAGAACGGCCTGATAGGCCGGGTTCTGTGCAGGTCCGCAGATCACCGCGCCAACCAATGGATTGGGCAAAGTGCCTGGTTGCGATATGGAATCAATTGCCTGGCTGTAGCGAAGGAAGCCGCTGTCACGCTCCGTCATCTTGTGGTCGACTTTCAGGTCAAAGGCATCTTCAGTGACGGTCAACAGGGGGTTATAGAGGAAATTATTGGAAATGGTCTTTCCCGCGATGTTCGGTGAGGCGTATTTGTGATAGAAGTTCAGAACGTTCGCGCCGGTCTGGTTCACGTCGCTCAGCGGGATGATATTCCCAGCGTAAGTGGCGCCGGTTGCGGGATTTCTGATCGCCTGCGAATATGCGGAAAAATCATAACCGGTGCTGGTCAGGTTGAAATCCGGCACGGTATCCACATAAGTCAGGCCCTGTGCCAATCGCTTGCCGGAGTAGTCGGCGAAGAAGAATGTCTTGGGATTCTCTCTGTTGAACAGTGGGCCGCCGAAGGTGCCGCCAAATTCATTCTGACGGAGGGGGGGCTTACCGGAAGTTGCGAAGTAGTTCTTGCCGTTCAACGCGTCATTGCGCAGGAACTCGAAGATCTCTCCATGAAACTTGCTGGTTCCGGACTTGAACACCAGGTTGATTGTGCCGCCATTGCCCCGTCCATAGCGCGCATCCGCATCTGTGGTTTCTTCGGAGAACTCCTGAATGGCGTCGATGGGCGGAAATATCACCACTGCGAGGCCGTTGTGGTTTTCGTTATCTCCAATTCCATCGAGGAGAAGGCGATTCTCCTGATAGCGGAGGCCGTTAAAGGCAAAGGATGTAGATCCGCGCTGTTGGGTATAGGGAATGTTCACGATCTGGGTTTGCGCTGGTACCGCGCCAGCTCCAAGCCCCACCAGCTCTGCGAAATTGCGGCCATTGAGGGGAAGATCCTTGACAGCTTCCTCAGAGCGGAGATTGGAGACACTGGAACTTTCTGCTTCCAGCAGTCCGCCTGATGCCTGGACCTCGATTGTCTCAGCATTTGTGCCTACCTTAAGTGCGAAATCGGCGGATACGCGCTGGCCCACCTCAAGCCTTATGTGCTCGACCACTTTGCTGAAGCCAGGAGCCTCAACTACAACGTTGTAGTCGCCAGGATGCAGCGGCGGGGAAACATAGATTCCTTGCGAGTCCGTGGTCGAGTTGGTTGTGAGCTTGGTGCCGGCATTCAGCACAGTGACGTGCGCATTCGGAATTACTGCGCCAGTGTTGTCCTTGACTACTCCTGTGATGGTTCCGGTTTCGACGATCTGCGCGCGCATTGCTCCTGCCATCACAATGACGACCAGCGCGACAAGCAGACGTGAAAGGTTCTGTTTGACCAGAGTATAAAGAGAAGATTGTGCAACAGACATCCTAGCCTCCAAAGTGCGATCGAGGGTGACCGCACAAGAAAATGGCCCACGAATTGTTCGTGGGCCATGGCAATCTGCGCTTAGCGCATACTGCCGTCAAGTGGGAACGATGCTCTTGCCCACGACGCAAGATGCATCCGCTTTGGCCGTTTGATTCGTGCGACAACAACCTGCGGCCTTGTGGCCGACCTGCAATGGGGTTTTCATGTTTGTCATCCGTTTCATTGACTTCCGGCTTCTTGCACGCTCGATTTGGATTGCAACACCTATGGCGAGCGAGAAACAGCTGGTGAGTGCGGTTCGATTGGGCCTCTAGCCGCGAGCATCAAGCAAATCATACGCGCCAAGATGCTGCGTTCCCGCACGGAGGGCGCTCATGTCAACCAAGTTGTGATGAGAGAATATGCGGGCGTCAACAACACGAGCGACAGGGAGTCGGCTCCGATGCGTGCATTAGGATTGCGGGGATGTTGATTCGCTCCTGCATGAATTGTATTGAGCCATAAAGTTGGATTCATGTCAAGCGCGGCAGTCGCATTCTTCCGGAACGAACGCAATAACTCGTTTCAGAAGGCTTGACATACTTTTAATCCCCATGCACTATCAATTCAGTCCTCGTCTCGGGTGCGCCTCACAGCAACTGTGAATGTGCACGGACAGCAGGGCCGGAGTCATATGCTTCCTCGCCTCACATCCCGCGGTTGTTGTTGCCCTGTCGTTCTGTCGGCAGTCGAGCAGCCTCGTGGGATAGCGGCGCAGATGCGATCCTAAACGGATTAGCATCTCCTGAATCTTCGCAATATCGGCCCACGAGCCTCTGCCTCTTGGGCTTTTTCATTGGGCGATACGCCCCCATTGTGATTCAGGAAGAGAGCTGCACTCCGATGAAGCCGTTCCACATTATGGCCAAGCCATTTGGCCCCATCTGCAATCTCGATTGCACCTACTGCTACTACCTGGAGAAGGAGAATCTCTATGCTGGCAGCGGGCGTGATTTTCGCATGGCGGATAATGTTCTCGAATCATACATCCGTCAGTACATTCAGTCGCAGCCGGCACATCACGTGAGCTTTGCATGGCAAGGCGGCGAACCAACACTGCTCGGAATCCCTTTCTTCGAACGCGTCATTGAGCTGCAAAGCAAGTATGCTGAGGGAAAGGTCATCGACAATGCATTTCAAACCAACGGTACGTTGCTCGACGATGCGTGGGGCGAGTTTCTGGCGCGCAACAAATTCCTGATTGGCCTCTCTGTCGATGGACCGGCAGAGACTCACGATGCCTATCGCGTCGACAAAGGGGGCAAACCAACATTTGCCCGGGTGATGCGCGGCCTTGGCATTCTCAAGAAGCATGGGGTCGAGTTCAACACGCTCACCGTCATCAATCGCAAGAACTCCTATCGCGCTCGGGAGGTCTACCGGTTTCTCAAGGAGATTGGCAGCAAATACCTTCAGTTCATCCCGGTCGTGGAGCAGAAGGCAGCGCAGCCTGACCCAAATGGGCTTGTATTGCTTAAGCCATACGCTCGTCAGGAAACGACTGTGTCCGACTGGTCAGTTGAGCCGCTGCAGTTCGGCAATTTTCTCACGGCCGTGTTTGACGAGTGGGTTCGCCACGACGTTGGCCGCACCTTTGTGCAGATCTTCGACGTTGCGCTGGAGTCGTGGGCTGGGCTTCCACAAAGCCTCTGCGTTTTTGCGCCACAATGCGGCAAGGCCCTGGCCGTGGAACACAACGGCGACCTTTACTCCTGCGACCACTTTGTATATCCCGAGAACAAGCTCGGCAACATTCTGGAAAAGGCGATGTCTGGCCTGTTGAACTCGCCGCAACAGACACGCTTTGGAAATGCGAAGTCGAGCGCTCTGCCCTCCGATTGCCAGGCGTGCGATGTCCGGTTTGCCTGCAATGGCGAGTGCCCCAAGCATCGCTTCACCACAACGGCATCCGGCGAGTACGGGCTCAACTATCTATGCGCGGGTTACAAGCATTTCTTTCATTATGTTGACCCGTACATGCGCTTCATGGCCAATGAATTGAAGCATGACCGCGCGCCCGCGCGGGTCATGGAATGGGTGCGTCTGTTCAATCCGCAGCCCGCCCTCGGCCTGAACAGAAGGAGCGCAGATGCACTTTCCCTCGTCTAGCCTCCGCTGTTGTTGTTAACTCCTGCTCCATTCTGCGCATTATTTGGCTCCGGCGCACGTCCGCGTGTGCGCCTTTCTCGCTATTTCTGCTCTCAACAAAATTCACTTGGAGACCGACCGATGAAACTCACTCAGCAAATTGGACTGCTGCTCAGCGGGACCATGGCATTCAGCTCGTGGAATCCGGCATGGGCAAAGGAGAACGACCCACAGCCGAAAGGCCCGACGATTCCTGTGCATGAAGCGCCGCCCGCGTCGTGGCCGGAACCACCGAAAGCTCCGGCCGGCGCGCCGAACATCGTGCTGATTCTCATCGACGATGTGGGCTTTGGCGCGACCTCGGCCTTTGGCGGCCCTATCCGCACGCCGAACTTCGAACGGCTGGCGCAGTCAGGGCTGCGCTACAACTCCTTCCACATGAACTCGCTTTGCTCGCCCACGCGCGCAGCGCTGCTGACCGGCCGCAACAATCACCAGGTGGGTTTTGGGTCGATCGCCGAGTGGTCGGCGCCTTATCCGGGGTACAACACACTGCTGCCGAAGAGTGCGGCAACGATTGCCGAGGTGCTGAAGGAGAACGGCTACAGTACGTCTGCCTACGGCAAGTGGCACAACACTCCCATGTGGCAGGTGAGCCCGGCCGGGCCGTTTGACCGCTGGCCCACGGGCCTCGGCTTTGAGCACTTCTATGGCTTCAACCAGGCCGCCGACAGCCAATACTATCCGCGCCTCTACCGCGACACGACGCCGGTTGAGCCCTCAAAGTCGCCGAAAGAGGGCTACCACTTCACAACCGACATCACCGACAACGCCATCAGCTGGCTGCACCAGCACGATGCCGTAGCGCATGACAAGCCGTTCTTCATTTACTACGCAACCGGCGCCGTGCACACCCCGCATCATGTGGCCAGGCAGTGGATCGACAAGTACAAGGGCCAGTTTGATGCCGGATGGGATGTGATCCGGCAGCAATCCTTCGATCGGCAAAAGCAGTTGGGCGTGCTCCCCGCCAATGCGGAGTTGACTCCGCGTCCTGCAGGCCTTCCAGCATGGGACTCTTTCAATGCTGATCAGAAAAGGTTTCTGGCGCACGAGGCCGAGGTTTACGCGGGCTTTACCGAGCAAACCGATTATGAAATCGGGCGCCTGCTCGATTCCATCAAGGAAGAGGGCAAGGCGGACAATACGATCGTCTTCTGGATATTTGGCGATAACGGCGCCAGCGCCGAAGGCGGGCTGGAAGGCACAGACGCGCGAGACATCAACGGCAAGCCCAGGACTATCGAGGCTCGCGAGGACATTGCCGGGCTGCTCGGCAGCGAACTCTACATGAACCACTACGCCGCATCCTGGGCCTGGGCGCTAAACTCGCCTTTCCAGGGAACCAAACAGGACGCTTCGCACCTCGGCGGCACGACAGATCCTTTGGTGATCTCCTGGCCCGGCCACTTCAAAGACACCGGCACGGTTCGCGGGCAGTTCTCACACGTTAACGACATTGCGCCGACCATCTACGACATCGTCGGCATCGCGCTTCCGGACGAGGTGAACGGCGTCAAACAGATTCCGCTGGAAGGCAAGAGTCTGGTCTACACCTTCGACAACGCCAAGGCGCCAACACGGCACACGCTCCAGTACTTCACCACCAGCGGCAACCGCGGCATCTACAAGGACGGCTGGTGGGCGGGCAATCGCTTCCGTTCCACATGGGAGCCCAATTACTACACCACTGCCAGCGACAAGGACATCGACGCACATCCCTGGGAACTCTACAACCTGAGCGAGGACTATAGCCAGGCGCACGATCTGGCCGCGAAGAACCCCGAGAAGCTCAAGGAATTGCAGAAAGTCTTTGACGCCGAAGCCACGCGCAACCAGGCTTACCCGATCCTGCCCGCGCGCTCCTCGCCGCTGGATGCGGAGTTGAAGGGCAAGACCGTCTTCCAGTATCGCGCCGGAGTGGAGCGACTGCCGCTGCGTTATGCACCGGGCCTCTACGGCCATGCTTACACCATTGACGCCGAGGTGGAGGTTCCAACCGAAGGCGGTGAGGGTGTGATAGTGGCCGAGGGCGGTGTGCTCGGCGGCTTCAGCCTCTTCGTCAAGAACAACCGGGTGTACTACGAAGTAAACACCGCCAACGATCACTCGGATCAGCTCGTTTCCAGCTCACCGCTACGTCCTGGTGTAACGCATATTCAGTTGAGTGTTTCTCCCGATCCAGCCGTAGCGGCTCCATCTCCGAGCGGCCCGCCGGGTTTCAACACGCGCAATGCGGTTGCAGGCAGTGCAAAGCTCTCCGTCAATGGCACATCAGCGGGCGAGTCGCACTTCGCCAGCATCTATGCCTCTGGTGAAACGCTCGATGTGGGCAGCGATCTGGGCTCGCCAGTGAGCGTGGAGTACAAGACACCCAACCGGTTTAACGGCAAGATCAATCAGGTGACGATCGAGTTGAAGTAGAAAAGACCTCGGCGCGCACGTGTCCTTCGCCTGCTGCCCGCGCGCCGAAGTTCTTTCTGATTCTGCTCGACCGCGCGGGCATTGGCATGTACCGCATCAACCGCGGCCCGATCCACAACTCCATAACCAAGTCATCTCCGAATGACAAGAACGAGCAGGAGACTTATGAACGAGAAGAGCGTACTTAGAGCGTTGACATCGACGCTGATATTTGTGGTGAGCGCAAAGCTCTCACTGCATGCTCAAACGGCACAGCCCTATCAGGGAGTTGTCGGCAGAACCCTGGCCGAGTCAAAAGAGTTCTGGCCCGAACCTCCAAAAGCGCCTGCCGGCGCCCCGAACGTAGTGTGGATACTAATTGATGACGTGGGTTATGGCGCTGCCGGAACATTCGGCGGGCTCATTCAGACTCCTACGTTCGACAGTCTAGCCAACAATGGTTTGCGCTATACGAACTTCCATACCTGCGCGATCTGCGCCCCAACCCGTGCGGCGCTGTTGACTGGCCGCAACAGCGCATCCGTGCATGAATCCGGGTTCTCGCACACTGTCATGTCCGCCGGATTCCCAGGCTGGGACGGACGGATTCCCTCCTCGGCCGGAACCGTCGCAGAAATCCTTCGCGACAACGGATACAACACCTTCGCGGTCGGCAAGTATGGTGTAACCCCTGACGAAGATGCGACCGATGCAGGCCCATTCGATCGCTGGCCAACCGGAAAAGGCTTTGACCACTTCTTCGGATTCCTTGGCTCGCAAACCGATCAGTACAAGCCGGACCTGGTGGAAGATCAGGCTCACGTCCGTCCCGATGGCCGCCACCTGAGCGATCAGATTACCGATAAGGCAATCAGCTTCATCGATCGTCAGCAGAAGGCAGCCCCGGGCAAGCCCTTCTTTCTCTATTACGCGCCGGGCGCCACGCATGCTCCGCACCAGGTAGAAAAATACTGGAGCGATCAATACAAGGGAAAATTCGACAAGGGCTGGGACGCCTACCGCGAGGAAGTGTTTGAGCGCCAGAAGAAACTTGGCGTCATCCCTGCCGATGCGAAGCTTCCGGATCGCAACCCGGACATCAAGGCCTGGGATCAGTTGTCTCCGGACGAGCAAAAGTTGTATGCGCGCTTCATGGAAGTGTACGCGGGCTACCTGACATACACCGACTTTGAAATTGGCCGCCTGGTCAATCACCTCAAAGAGATCGGCCAGCTTGACAATACGCTGGTATTCATTTCGATTGGCGACAACGGCGCAAGCAAGGAAGGCACGCTGAACGGTGTTATCGATCGTCCTTTATGGGGGGGCAAGAATCTGACGGAGCAGGAGAACATTAATTACAACCTGAACAAGGTTGGTGAGATCGGAACTTCCGCCGCCACCAACGGGAACTATCCTCTGGGCTGGGCGCAGGCCGCAAACACACCTTTCAAGTATTGGAAGCAGGATGCGAACAGCGAAGGCGGCACTCACAATCCGCTCATTGTCTATTGGCCGAAAAGAATCAAGGACAAGGGAGGAATCCGTACCCAGTACAGCCATGTAATTGATCTTCTCCCAACGACCCTCGATCTTGTGGACATTAAGGCGCCCGAAGAGATCAAAGGGACCAAACAGCAGCCCATCGAGGGAACTTCTTTGGCTTACTCGATTGACGATGCCAAGGCGCCCACTCGCCACACGCTGCAGTACTACTACATCTTTGGTTCGAGGTCGATTTATCACGACGGTTGGAAAGCTGAGTTGGCCTACCCGAGCAGCTTTATCACTGGAAATGCCCAGAGTCACCAGCCCTTTGATGAAAACGCCTGGGAGCTCTACAACCTGAACGAGGACTACACAGAGCGAATTGACTTGGCCAAGAAGTACCCCGAGAAGCTGGTTGTACTTAAGGCTGAGTTCGAAGAGCAGGCCAAGGCTCACAATCTCTATCCCTACATCACGTGGGACGATGTACTGAACGGACGAATTCACCGTACCAAAGGCTCCAAGTCATTTGCCGATGCCGTGAAAGAGGTAACCAAGGCCAATGAAAACCAATAGCTTTCCTACTTTCCCGGCGCTCAATCCCAGTGGGGATGTTCGGATGAGCTGGTGTTGAGAGGTTTGTCTTCTTGCACCAGCCGGTTCGTTCGTTCTCTCTTGTTTCGGTGGCAGTAAGTTCGCGGCAAGCTGCGGACTGACTGCCCCCCCGCAACACCATCCCGACGCAAAGGCATACAGGGCGGCTTGCGCACCTTGGAAAGCGGGATGTGCTCGGCCCCATTGACCGAACTTCGCGCAAGACGGGCGCCGCTGCTGTAACTACCATGGGGCCCCCAGCACAGCAAAGTGCTGGGGGCCTCGAATTTCATCGCAGCGACACTGACGAGGCTCGGTCACTGCTCCTTCAAGGGAAGGAATGAGGTGACCCGCAACACAGAAAGTAGATCGAAATAGCGGCAGAATCGAGACCTGTGGACAATGCCCTATGACGTGGGGTACATTCCAGGGTCAGTGAGCGCTCAGTCGCATCGAGTGTGAAGCGGATGGGGGAGCAAATCATGCTGGCGGGCCGTCTACTGCTGGTTCGATGTTGTCGCTTCTTTCGATGTCGCCCCTCTGCCGGGTCTCTGCTCCTCCTGACGGCGCTTGTCATTCCCGCCTCTTTGTCGGCGCAAGTGAAGCAATCAGATGACTTGGTGAAGTTTCGGCTGCGCGACAAATGCCTGATCGTCGTACAGGCAACAGTCAATGGCGCCGGGCCATTCAGTTTTCTGCTGGATACCGGCTCAACGCACACCGTGATCGACCCCGGTCTTGCACGGCAGTTGAAGGCTCCCGTGATTGGCGAGGCTGCACTTACCACTGTCTCCGACATACGGAAGGACCAGTTGGCACGTCTGAAGGAGATTCGCGTGGGCGACTCCACTGTCTCCGAGTTGGCCGCGATCATCGACAAGATGGATCAGGTAAAGCTCAAAGCTCCGGGCGTTCGCGGCGTGCTTGGCGAAGATTTCATCTCCGAATTTGACCTGCTCATCGACTACAAAAAACGCGAGTTGCGTTTTGACCCGCCAGCTCCCGCCGGGGAACGATGCCGCATCGAGACGATGGGTCATTATCGCGGACAGACCACGACCAACCGGCTGCTCATCGAAGCGGAGTTCATGGACGTGAGTGGCGGCAAGGTGCAGTTGCAGTTGGATACCGGAGCAAAGATGCCGGAGCTCTTTCCCGTCCGCCACGATTCTTTTCCGGAACAGCCCTGGGCCGGCTCAATGGCGTTCAGCAGCGGACCGAATGGCACTACCGTCCACTCGCACACCACGATAAGAATCGGCACCACAATGGTCAATGACCTGGATGTGATTCAGTCCCGTCGGGGGGTTGCCTTCGATGCCGTGGGCTTGCTGCCGGCGGCGATCTTCAGGCGCATCTACATCAGCCATACTGGCGGGTATGTGGTATTGAATCCCTCCGAGTAAAGACGGAGTCAAATTACCCTTCATTTCCCGTAAATCTGATCGAATGTTCCGCCGGCGCTGAAGTGCTTGGCCTGCGCGTTCTGCCATCCGCCGCATCCCTCGGTCACGGTAAAGATATTTGCCTTTGGAAAGAAACCGGAGTATTTGTCCGCCACCGGCTTCAATTGCGGACGATAGTAGTACTTCGCGGCAAGCTCCTGTCCTTCCGGCGAGTAGAGATATTCCAGATAGGCGCGCGCAACCTTCTCTGTGCCGTGGCGGCGGGCAACCCTGTCGACAACCGCGACCGGAGGCTCGGCAAGAATCGTGGCGGAGGGGACTACGATCTCGAATTTGCCGGCGCCAAATTCCTTGACCGCCAGCAGCGCTTCGCTTTCCCAGGCGATTAGAACATCCCCTAAGCCGCGCTGCGCAAACGTCGTGGTTGCGCCTCGCGCGCCGGAGTCAAGCACCGGTACGTTGTTGAACAGCTTCTTCATGAACGCGCACGCGCGCTCCTCATTTTTGCCGGATTTGCGTAGTGCGTATCCCCAGGCCGCAAGATAATTCCAGCGAGCGCCACCTGAGGTCTTCGGATTGGGCGTGATGACCTTGATGCCCGGACGAATCAGATCGTCCCAGTCTTGAATGCGAAGCGGATTCCCTTTGCGCACCAGGAATACGACTATCGAAGTGTAGGGCGTGCTGTTGTTGGGAAGCTTCGATTGCCAGTTCTCGTCCAATAGACCGCCATTCTGAGCAATGGCATCGATGTCGTAGGCCAGGGCCAGCGTAACCACATCGGCTTCCAGCCCTTCGATCACTGCGCGCGCCTGCTTGCCAGACCCGCCGTGCGATTGATCGATGGCCACATCCTGCCCAGTGCTGGCCTTCCAATGCCGTGCAAACAGCCGGTTGTACTCCTCATAAAACTCACGAGTTGGATCGTAGGAGACATTGAGCAGATGCGTCTGTGCGTTCAGAGCACCCGCCGTCGCCATCAATAGACTGGCCACAACAACTGAAAGACGGATTCTGCGAGACAGACTTCTCATGCTGTGCACTCCGAAATGCGTTCAATAAGGTGGCACTGAAGTAGACCGGCCCGCATTTGTAGGTTAGAAGGGCAGTCGTAACGTAATTACCGTGGAGTGATTATTCGGATGGTAATGAGAAACAGCTATCTGCTGACCTACGCCGAATGTAAAACCCAATCGTCCAGGCCTGCCGTTAGCGTCGTGCGAAAGAGGAATTCGGCCCACGATAAGGCCGGGAGTGGCGAAGACCGTGGTGTCGCCATTCGCGGCACCGCCTTTGTAGAACGCGGAGTTCAGTTCGATTTCAGGCCAGAAAAACCGAGCGACTCCGCTTTCAGCGATTCGATACTGGACGACGTTATTCCAGATGATGGTGTGTCCCAGGCCTTGCGCATTGGTTATTGGCAGCGTTCCGCCAACTGTCGACGTGAATGCAAACAGGCCGAAGCCCTTTCCAACCGCAATAGTGGGCGTGACGACAGCACAGCAGCTTCCGTTACCGTTCTTGCCGGTAGGAATTGATCCGGCTAGAAACGCTGTCACGATCGCATTGCCATGCTCCTCGTTGCGCGAATAGATGCGTCCCTTCGCCAGATAGGAAATGTCGCCGAACCCGTCGGGCGCACCATTGGAGCGATTGAAGAACGGCGGAACGTTGACGATGATTTCCGTGTGGCGCTCAGGAATCAGTTCCAATCCCTTGCTGTTTCCGTAGTTCCAGATTGCGAATCCTTTGGGATTGTATTGGTGTACGAAGTCGGTGCGAATCTCCTGCTCCAACCTCGGAGTCACCGTAACCAGGGGCGTCACCCAGTGCGGCTGTTCAGCTTGCGTTGCGCTCACCCGTGCTTGATAGCGCTCAATAAACGTTGTTTGGCCAGGGAGCGAACCAGATGTAAAGGCCAACATCAGCGCGGCGGTCAACAGCACAAAAGTCGCGGATCTCATATGAATTAGTCCAATCATTCCAGGGCTGGGAAGCTAAATCGACCGTCCAGAAGTTCGGCTCGCGGTTGATGGAGGCGCTGCCGCAATGGGTGCAGTGGCGAGGTTAGGGATGCAGTCCAGCGCTGGTTGTTCTGGTGTCGGAAATCGCCGAGGCGTACAGATACGCCTTGCCGGTCTTCGAACCTGCCTGTCTGCGGTATCGGCAGAGTCTTGATCTGGCCAATCAGCGCCACGCACCGGACAGCACTTTGCTGGGATGCAATTCCTACAAGTGGACGTCTTCCATGGGCGTCAGGACAAAACCGCACCAAAGGAAAATGCCCACGAGCTGATTCGTGGGCATTTGCAGAGAGTCTTCATCACGCTCGCTAATGGAGCTGATTCAATCAAGATATTCTGCCCGCGAAACAGTGTTTCCCAGCCGGTAGGATCTGAACAGGCGACAACAACACTGTCGAGTGGCAAGAATCGTCATTGGCCTGATTCTACCAAAGATTTTGCAAGATTATTTCAACGCTTGATCGAGTGAGCATTTTCTCGGGGATTCGGATGATGTGAAGGGTTTTCGGCCCATCGCTCGTTACGCCTGAGGTTGGTCGCGACAAATAGTTTCAACCCAACCCGGTCCCTTGATCCCTATCGAGCCTGCATTTCTAGAAAGATCAGCTGGAATTGGGCACGCTGCATTGCAGGCGTCGAAAATGTATCTCTGGCTTGCCTGGCCGTCTGTTATATTCCGCGCACAAGCCCTCGCAGCGGAATCGTTCTAACACTATGCTGGTGCCTTTAACGTGGAAGATGTCCCGGTGCCCGTCCTCTTCGACGCGGTCGAGGAACTGCAGAAGTTCCTTGAGCCGATTCTCGGAGCTTTTTGCCTGAATATCCGCACCATGTTGATGATATTTTCCCCCGAAGTCTGTGTAGTGTCAAGGGCGGAGTAAAAGTAGACCACTGGGGCGGAGTAAAAGGGAGCCAGTAGAGGATCAGGAAGGGGTATTTCGGGGGAGGAGAGGCGCTGGAGCGTAGCGGAAGCGCCTCTCCTCCCCCGAGGCGCGTATGGGAGGGGCTTTTCAGGCTCGTTTGCGGCGGCTCTGCTTGAGCCGGTAGGAGTCGGCGTTCATCTCGAGGATGTTGACGTGGTGGGTGATTCGGTCCAGCAGAGCGCCGGTGAGCCGCTCGGAGCCGAAGATCTCGGTCCATTCATCGAAGGGCAGGTTGCTGGTGATGAGTGTAGAGGTACGTTCGTATCGTTGGCTGAAGGTCTCGAAGAGCAACTCGGCGCCGGTCTTCGACAGCGGCACATAGCCGAGTTCGTCAACGATCAGCAGTTCGTAGGCAGCGATCTGCTTCTGGAATCGGAGCAGACGCTTTTCGTCGCGGGCCTCGATCAGTTCGCCGACGAGCGCGGCGGCGGTGATGAAGCGAACGCGATGACCGCGCTGACATGCAGCCAGGCCCAGCGCCAGGGCGATGTGCGACTTGCCGGCGCCGCTGTTGCCGAGCAGCAGGATGTTCTCCTTGCGGGCCAGATACTCGCATCGGGCCAGCTCCAGCACCAGGGTCTTGTTCAGCACGGGGATGGCGAGGAAGTCGAAGCTGTCGAGGCTCTTCACCACCGGGAACCTGGCCTGACGGATGCGGCGCTCGGTGGCACGGCGGTCGCGATCGAGCAGTTCCAGTTCGGTCAGCCGCAGCAGATAGTGCGGGAAGTCGGCCTTCTCAACCGCGCAGGTGCGGGCCAACTTGTCGTACTCGCGCAGCATGGTGGGCAGCCGCAGAGCTTTCAGATGATGTTCGAGTAGAACCTGCGGGGTGTCGGCAGTGGTTGCGCTCATAGCGTTGTCTCCAGTGTGGGAGGCTCAGCCGGGGGCATCGCGAGCAGGCTCATGTAGTCAACAGCACGCGTAGTGCGCACTGCGGCCAGAGGCAGGTGCGGCCAGTTTGCCATGTCCAGCCGCGGCGGCCTGCGTTCGATGCGACAGAGCACCAGGTGCCGCACGGCGTCGAAGCCGATCGCGTTCAGCACAAGCGCCTGCTCGACGGCGGCCGTGACCTCAGCGAACGCGAAGTGCTCGATCAGCCGCAGCACTTGGATATACTCCCGGCCGGCGTGCTTGCGCAATCGCGCCTCCAGCAACCGGCGCAGATGTGCAAAGCACTCGGGCAACTGCCATCCCGCCAGCGGTGCGGCTTGGTCCAACGCGCGGCTCTTGTGTTCGAGCAGGGCAAGATAGTGCAGTGGATCGTAGATGGCAGCTTCGCGTTCGTAGCTGCGCTTGTGTTCGGCGATGACTTCGCTCCCCACTACGATCACGATGCGGTGGACATAGGCCTTGACCAGCACCTGGCGATGGCCGTACTGGGTCGGAACCGAGTAATCGTTGGTGCGGTAGCGGACCAGCGAGATGGAGCTGACACGCGCGGTCACCTTATCGCAGGCCTCGAAGCGAGCCGCCGGCAGCGGCAGCAGCGCAGCGTGGTCGCGCTCGAAGCGTTCGCCGATGGTCTCTGCGTGGCCGCGCAGCCGCTGCGCACGGCGCGCCATAGCGTCGCGAATAAGCTGCTCGTTGAGCGCCTCCCAGCTCGCCGCACGGGGAGTCGGCACCATGAAGTTGCGCCGCGTATACCCGACCAGGTTCTCCACCTTCCCCTTGTCGTTGCCCTTGGCCGGTCGACCGAACTTCACAGCGAACAGGTAGTGGCTCAGTAACTCGGAGAAGGCCCGTGTCTTCTGCCGTTGGCCGTTGCCAAGAATCCTGGCCACTGCCAACGTCGTGTTGTCGTAGAGAATCCGCGTCGGCACGCCACCGAAGTACTCGAAGGCGCGGACGTGAGCTTCGAGAAACGCCTCGGTCGTCTCGGCCGGAAAGGCCTGCACAAAGCAGTCATCCGAGTGCGGCAGGTCGAAGACCATGTAGTGCGCCTTCTGCTCCACGCCGGCAATCACCACTTGGGCTTCACCGAAGTCCGCCTGCGCCTCACCCGGCGCGTGCGTCAGCGGCACAAACATCTCCTGACCACCGATCTTCGACGAGCGCACGTAGTCCTTCACGATCGTGTAGCCGCCCGTATAGTCATGCTCGGCTCGAAGCCGCTCGAAGATCCGCTTGGCCGTGTGCCGCTGCTTGCGTGGGCGCTGCTTGTCGTCTTCCAGAATCGCATCGATCGCGCCCTGCCACGGGCCCAGCTTCGGCCGCTTGACCGGCTTCTGGCGTTGATATCCAGGCGGCAAAGAATACTCCAGCATCTTGCTCACTGTCTTGCGCGCCAGCCCGAACTCACGCGCCGCCGCCCGCCGGCTCATCCCATCCACCAACACCGCCCGCCGCACTCTCGCGTATAGCTCCACCGTCTTCATGCCTCCGGTATCCCACAGAAAACACGCCTCCTCTAAGCGCCGAATCAACCTCGGAACCCCAAAAGAAACCTGCTTGTCCGTGAAAATGTTGCCTGGCGGGGTGGTCTACTTTTACTCCGCCACGTCACGCCGCTAACGCGGCGTCACGTGGTCTATTTTTGCTCCGGCGCGTACAGTTCGGAGGGCTTGCACGGCAACCTCTCGGTCAGCGACCGAACCGTAACAGGCATCCTGGTTGATTGAGGCTCTCCTGATTGCGAGGCGGAAGAGGTTCCTGGCAAGAACACAACCCGCTG
>Ga0302322_100000327_pt1 | contig 35728 bp, 29 predicted proteins | sample Fen_T0_2_FD_203757 | JGI IMG/M metagenome (GOLD analysis project Ga0302322, IMG submission 203757) | Peat permafrost microbial communities from Stordalen Mire near Abisko, Sweden - Fen_T0_2 | ecosystem: Environmental > Terrestrial > Soil > Wetlands > Permafrost | place: Sweden: Abisko...
CGTGTCCGCCGTCGTGGTGGATTAGAAAGCGCGGGTTGGCAGGCGGCGGCGCGCAGAGGACTGCGCGCCCTACCAAGTTTAGGTAAATCACACGATCAATCACAGATGAACACGGATAGGACTTGCAACTCAACTGAGGATCACCCGCAACGTAAATGGATCACCAGGCTAAAAATCCGTGTTTCTCTGTGTCCATCCGTGGTTTATGAATTCTTTGGCTGGCTTCAACTGCCGTTTTTAGGTTTAGTCCTGATCGGACCAGATTTTTTCAATCGCGCAGCAGCGCCCTGCCCTGCAGCAGCAGCTTTTGCACATCGGCATCGCTCCGGGCCTCGGCATAAATGCGGAGCACGGGCTCGGTGCCGGAGCCGCGCAGCATGAGCCAGGTGGAATCTTCGGCGACGAATTTCACGCCGTCGCGGGAGTCGACTTTTGCTAGGGGCGAGCGCAGCAGCCGGGCCGGCGGGTTCAGCTTCAGCGAGGCCATGAGGGCGGCGCGTTTCTCCAATGGATAATGCGCGTCGTAGCGGGCGTACCGGTGCGGGCCAAACTCCCGCTCCAGCCGCGCGTATATTTTGTTCACGGAGAGCTTTTCCATCGCCAGCATTTCCAGCAGAAACAAGCCCGCCGCCAGGCCGTCGCGCTCGGGAATGTGGTTGGCAAAGCCGACGGAACCGCTCTCCTCGGCGCCAAACAGCGCGCCGGGCTTCATGAGTTCGGGCGCGATGAAACGAAAGCCGATGCCGACTTCCGTGAGGGGCAGATTCCACGCAGCGCACATTTTATCGACCATCGCGGTGGTGTTGAAGGTCTTGGTGACGACGCCACGGTCGCCGCGGTTGCGGACGAGATGGTGCAGCAGCAAGGCGATGACCTGCTGGTTGGTCAGCGGGGCGCCGCGACCGTCCATGGCGCCGATGCGGTCGGAATCGCCATCGGTCACGAGGCAGATGTCATGCGGGTTGCGTCGCAACTGGGCGCCGCCGAGCGCGTAATTTTTGGGCAACGGTTCGGGGCAAATGCCGCCGAACAGGACGTCATATTTGCCGTTGAGGGTGGTGACGGTGCAATTCGTTTTGGCGAGCAGCGTTTCAAACACGCCGGCGCCGACGCCAAACAAGGCGTCATGGGCGACGCGCAAGCCGGATTTAGCGATGCGTTTGAAATCCACGAGCCGCTTGATGGCCGCGAAATGCGCGGGGCGGATGTCCGGCCGCATAATTTTCCCGGCGCGAACGGCGACCGCAAAATCGCAAGTGCGGACCGGCTGGCGGTCCAGGCAGCTTTCCACGCCCTGGCATTCTTCCGGGCCGCTGGAGCCACCAAAGAAGGACTTGAGCTTGAAGCCGTTGAAGATCGGCGGGTTGTGGCTGGCGGTGATCATCACGCCGCCGACGGCATGCAGATTTTTGACGGCGTAGGAAACGGACGGCGTGGGGGTGGGTTCCGGCGTGAGGATGACTTGATACTCGTTCCCGGCCAGCACTTCGGCGGTGATCTGCGCGAAGCGGTCGGAGAGGAAGCGGCGGTCGTAGCCGATGACGATTTTCCGTTCCATGCCGGCAACGGGATGGGCGCTCCAATAATCGGCGGTGGCCTGCGCCACGCGGGCGACATTGGAGAACGTGAAATCCTGCGCGATCACTGCGCGCCAGCCGTCGGTGCCAAATTTAATTTGCGTCACGCGAACAGCTTGGCAAAAGAACGGGTTGATGCCAAGCGGCGCCATTGACCACTGCGATCATTTTGAGCCCAAAAGGTGGGCAGAGCGAGATTGCCGGCGGCGAGGAGCAAGGTCAAGCGGCCGGCCGGCGTCTTATGTCAACCTGGGCCCGGGGAAATCGATGAAAATTGGCTGGCCAAACCCATGTTTCCTGGGTAAAATCCGCATACCGGCATTGCCCGCACTCAATGCCGGTATGCGAGGCTTTTTAAGCCGCAATGGTTTGGGGTAGAGTAAGCGAAGTGAAAGGGGCGGGTTAAACCGACCGAAGTTGTCAGTTCCGCCTTTCCACTTCGCTTACTCTACCGTTGTTTGGCTGCGGCCATCAAACCGCTGGTCGAAGCGCCGTTAGTGTAATGTCTCACAAATGACTGGAGTTATTATTGAGCGAATTTTTTGGCAAATTGCAATATTTCCATAAAAACATGACAAAAAATAACTCCAGCCAATTAGCACCACAGTTACAGATGAACACACCGCCCATGATGCGGGAAGATTGGGGGCGTGAGGGGCCGGTAGTGTCGCCGGGGCTTAATCACCGGCTCAGGATTGGACGGGCTTTCAGCCCTGGGGAAATTGCCCGATCCAGATTCCTGGGGCGATGCCCCAGGCTGGGATGGCTGCGGGCCTTTGGCCCTCACCTTCGGCCAGAGTTATCTCGGCCGGACGCAATCCGCGCCATCGGCCCAAGCTCATACCAGCCACGGGCAACGGCCCAAATGTGCGACAATTGATGGTCGGAAAATTGTCAGCAAATCCGGCCGGCCCCTGGCCCGGCGGCGGCGAGACCGGGTGAATTATTGCTGCACATAGATGACGGAGGGGATGTCGACGCGCAGGCGGACTTCGGGCGGGAGCTTGAATTCCTTGGGGTGGGCGGCGGAAAGATTGGTGAGCATCTGGCCGGAGATGATATGAAAGCTTTGCGCCCACGCCAGCGGGGTGTTGTGCCCGGTCAACCCGCCCAGATACATTTCGGGCACGCAGCCCTCGGGGGTCATGCTCTTTTCCAATTGTTGAAAGTAATGAACGGCCTTGTGGAAATAGGCGCGGCGATGCGTCCAGTCAAAGTGAACCTTCTTGTGGGCGGCGTCAAAGTCGTAGCCGTGCTCCGCGAGCTTGGCATAACAGATGGCCAGCCAGGCCAGGCCCAGGGGCCATTCGGCGGTCTGGTTATCACCGGGAACGAGTCCCCGGCCACAATACACATCGTTGGGATAGCGCCGCACGCCATGTTCGCCCACCAGATGCGTCTCGATGTTGTGCAGGATTACCTTTTTCATCTCGAAGTCCACGATGTTATAGGGCCAGATCAGGCTGAGCTGGGACAGATCATAGGCGCGGCCTTCTGATTCGCGGGGCAACACGCGGGCGAGCGATTTGACGCCGTCGGCAATCATGCGTTCGCTCACCGGGACGTAATGGCTGATTTCGATTTTGTGCCGGTATTTGTAATCGTAAAACCCCTGGTCGAACCACATCATCAATCCGCCCAGCACGGCGCCAAAGCTGCTGGAATGCGCTTCGGGCCCCTCCTCCCACATCCCGTAATCCGATTCGAAGCCCATGTTGAAAATGTAATTTCGAATATGGTTGATGAGGGTAAAATCTTCGTGGGTAAACCGGAAGCCGTAGCCCTTCTTGATGAGGTCGCCCATTTTGTACATGAAGAGGCCATAGACATCGAGCTGATGGTGGCCCCAAGCATCGGTGATGCTGTCGAGCGTGGTGGGATGGACACGGGCGGGCATGAACTGGCCGGTTTGATGGCGCACATCGGGCTTGATGATGGAAGCCTGGACGATGCGCGGATGGAATTTCTTAAAAATGTCCAGCACCAGCCGGAAGCTCTCGACCATTTTGTCAAAGCAGCCGAGATATTCGTTGGCGTAGGTTGCAAACATGATGTCCCGAATCCAGAACACATTGTAGGCGTCGCCCGAACCGTCTTCCGCGCTGTAGGGACTGGCGATGTAGCCGCCATTGGGCCGGCGCATGCGTTCCAATTGCTGATGGGAAAGCTTGAGGCGTTCCTCCAGGGAAAGTTCGTGAAATGTTTTCATGGTATGAATGTGTAAAACAGCCTTGGGCTGAAACATTTTTAATCGCCTCCTTGATCAAGCGAATCCAAACGTGCGGGCAGCATGCCGGTAATCTTCAAGAGAAGCAAGCCTGCTGGCAGGCGGGCCGGGCTGACGACTGATTTTTCCGCTTTCCCCTGCCCGGCTTTTCGTTTTTCATTCCCGGCAATGATTATCGCGCGTTCACCTTTACGCATCAGCCTTGGCGGCGGCGGCACGGATTTGCCGTCGTATTATGAGAAGTTTGGCGGTTTCCTGATCGCCGGCGCCATTGACCAGTACGTGTACATCACGCTGCATGAGACGTTTGTGCCGGACCTGATCGTGAAGTATTCCGAACTGGAACGGGTGCCGAATGCGGCGCAACTGAAGCATCCGATCATCCGGGAGGCCTTCGCGCTGCTCGGACATGACGGGCATTCGCTGGAACTGACTTCGATGGCGGACATTCCGGCCGGCACGGGCCTGGGCTCCTCGGGCAGCTTCACGACGGCGCTGCTCAAGGCGCTGCACGCGCACAAGCGGAATCTGGTGCACCCGGCGGAACTGGCGGCGCAGGCGTGCGAAATCGAACTGAACCGGCTGAAAGAGCCGATTGGCAAACAGGATCAATACATTGCGGCGTACGGCGGGCTGACGTGCTTTAATTTCCTGCCGGACGGCAAGGTGGAGGCGTGGCCGCTGAAGATTTCGGCCGAGACGCGCGACAACCTGGAGGATAATTTGCTGCTGTTTTTCACGGGCTATTCGCGCAGTGCGTCGGCGATTTTGAAGGAGCAGGATGTGAAATCGAAGTCGGACGACAAGTCCATGATTGAGAACCTGCATTTCGTCAAAGAGCTTGGCCAGCAAAGCCAGGTGGCGCTGGAGACGGGCAACCTGCACGAGTTTGCGCGGCTGATGGATGTGCACTGGCAGCGCAAGAAGCAGCGCAGCGGCGGCATGAGCAATCCGAAGATCAACGAGTGGTATGACCTGGCGCTGGCCAGCGGCGCGCTCGGCGGGAAATTGATTGGCGCAGGCGGCGGGGGCTTCCTGATGTTTTACGCGGAGGACAAGGCCCGGCTGCGGCACGCGATGCGGCAGAACGGTTTGAAGGAAGTGCGTTTCCGCTTTGATTTCGAAGGCACCAAACTCGTCATTTCATGAGCAAGATACTCAACATTCCCGTGGCCATCCTGGCAGGCGGCCTCGCGACGCGGCTGCGGCCCATCACCGAAAAAATCCCGAAGTCGCTCGTGCCGGTGGCGGGGCGGCCGTTTCTGGCGCACCAACTGGAGATGCTGTATGAGCAAGGCATCCGGCGGGCGGTGCTGTGCATCGGCCATCTGGGCGAGATGATCCAGGAAGAATTCGGGCGGGAGGCCTTCGGCATTCAGCTGGAGTATTCCTTTGACGGCGAAAAATTGCTGGGCACCGGGGGGGCGATCAAACGGGCGCTGCCGAAGCTCGGCGGGGAGTTTTTCGTGCTCTACGGCGATTCCTACCTGCCGGTGAAATATGCGCCGGTCGCGGAGTTTTTTCACCAAAGCGGCAAGCTGGGCTGCATGACGGTGTACAACAATGAAGGCAAGTATGACACGAGCAACGTGGTGTTTGCCGACGGCGAAATCGTCTATTACGACAAAAAAATCAAGGTGCGCGAAATGCAGCACATTGATTACGGCCTGAGCCTGTTCAAAGCCGCGGTGTTTGAAGCGTATGCCGCCGAGCAGGCGTTTGACCTGGCCGCGGTCATGAGCAAGCTGGTCCGCGAGAAGCAACTGGCGGGCTACGAGGTGCCGGAACGGTTTTACGAAATGGGTTCACCTGCGGGCTTGGCGGAACTGGAAGCATTGCTACAATCCCCGGCAACATCATGAGTTTCACGAAGCAATTTCTGGCCGAGGTCCAGCAGGTCACGGCGCAATTGAACGAGGCCGCCATTGAAAAATGCGCGGACGAACTGGCGGCGATCCGCGGCCGCGGCGGGCGTTTGTTCATCCTGGGGGTCGGCGGCAGCGCGGGCAACGCGGGGCACGCGGTGAATGACTTCCGCAAAATCTGCGGCTTCGAGGCGTACGCACCCACGGACAACGTCTCGGAACTCACGGCCCGCACCAACGATGAAGGCTGGGCGACGGTGTTTTCGGAATGGTTAAAAGGCAGCCGGATCAATGCGAAAGACGGTTTGCTCTGGAAAAAAACGTGAGCCCGAATCTCGTGAGCGCCGTGCAACTGGCCAAGCAGGTCGGCGCCTCGGTCGTGGGCGTGGTGGGCCGTGATGGCGGCTATACTGCGAAGGAAGCCACGGCCTGCGTCATTGTGCCCACGGTGAACCCCACGCACGTCACGCCGCACAGCGAGGCGTTTCAGGGCGTCATCTGGCATTTGCTGGTCTCGCATCCCAAGCTCAAAGTCGCGGCGACGAAATGGGAAAGCACGAAGTGAGGCCGTGGTCATGCAGCGCGCCATTTTCCTCGACCGCGACGGCGTGATCAACCGCGCCCTGGAGCGCGCGGGCAAGCCGTATCCGCCGACCAGCCTGGGCGAGTTTGAGATTCTGCCCGAAGTGCCCGCGGCGTGCGCCCGGCTGAAAGCCGCCGGGTTTCTGCTGATTGTGGCGACGAACCAACCGGATGTGGGCCGGGGCACGTTGAAACGGGAGGTGGTGGAACAGATACACGCGCACATGCTGGCGCAACTGCCGATTGACCGGGTGGAAGTCTGTTATCATCCGGGCCGGGGCGGGTCCGATTGCGACTGCCGCAAGCCCAAGCCGGGCATGCTGCGGCAGGCCGCACAAGCGCTCAACATTGACCTGGCGCAGAGCTGGATGATCGGGGACCGCTGGCGCGATGTGGACTGCGGCCACGCCGCCGGTTGCCGGACCATTTTCATTGATTACGGCTATGCGGAGGCGTTGAAGAAAATACCTGATTTTTCCGCTCGCAATTTGGCCGGGGCGGCGGACATCATCTTGCGCGAATTCAAACGAAATTAATCATGCGCACACTCAAAGATCTGACGGTCAAAATTTTTGCCGACGGGGCCGACAAGGCGGGAATGCTGAAGCTCAACGCCGATCCGCTCATCCAGGGCCTGACCACCAACCCCACGCTCATGCGCAAGGCGGGGCTGACCGATTTCGAGTCCTTCGCCCGCGACATTTTGCAGACCATCACCATCAAGCCGCTGTCGCTCGAGGTTTTTTCCGACGAGTTTCCCGAGATGAAGCGGCAGGCGCTCAAGATCAAGGCCTGGGGCGAAAATGTTTACGTTAAAATTCCCATCACCAACACACGCAACGAATCCTCCCTGCTGCTGATCAAGGATCTCGCGGACGCGGGCGTGAAGCTGAACGTGACGGCCATCCTGACGCTGGCGCAGGTCGAAGGCGTGGCGGCGGCGCTGAATGCGGACGTGCCGGCGGTAGTGTCGGTTTTTGCCGGGCGCATCGCGGACACGGGCGTTGACCCGGTGCCGGTGATGGTGAAAAGCCGGGGGATTTTGAAGGCGTTGCCGCAGGCGGAACTGCTCTGGGCGAGCGTCCGGGAGGTGCTGAACATTTATCACGCAAACGATTGCGGGGCGCACATCGTCACCGTGCCGCATGACATTCTCGGCAAGGCGATGAAGCTTTCCGGCATGGATCTGGGCGAGCTTTCGCTCGACACGGTGAAGATGTTTGCCAACGACGCGAAGGCGGCCGGGTTCACTTTATGATGGCCGGGCCTCCGCCCTGCCCTGCCCTTCAGATCAACTTGGTGACCGCCGCAAACACGTCGGCGACTCTCACGGATTCCATACATGCGATCAACTCGGCGCGCGTGCCTTTGATATCGCCGCCGTCGTAGCGGTAGAAATCGAGACCGCGGCCGTTCACCACCGGGTTTTTGACCAGCGTGAAGGGGTTGCCGTAAGGCCAGTTGGTGACATTCAACGTGGGTGCCTCGATCACAATTTGGTTCGGCAGCTTTAGGGCGGCGGCCACATGCATGAGCGCGGTATCCACGCTCAGGAAGGCGCTGCATCGCTTCATCAGCGCGGCGGTCTCCCGGAGATTTCTGGTCTTCGCCTCCTGCGTCCGCGATTGATCCGCCACGGCGAGCACAATTTGATGATCCTTGGCCTCCTCCGGGCCGCCAAACAGCAGCACGTGGATATCCGGGCGGTCGTGGTTCAGTTGCCGCACGAGCCCGGCGTAATTTTTCACCGGCCAGCGTTTCAAGGGCAGATTTTTGGTGCCGCCGGAACCGACATGGAGGCCCAGGATTTTCTGGCCGGACAATTTTTGTTTCACCAGATAGTCGTCGGCAAATTTCTCCTCGGCGGGCGTCAGGAACAACTCCATTTCGTGCGCCGCCAGCTTTTGCTCCGCCCCGATGAGGGGTAGGACATCGAAATTATTGTCAATGGAATGGCGGGCATAATCCTGCGGCAACGAGGCGGTGATCAGCCAGCGGTCCAGCAGGTTGAAGCATTCGTATTCATGGCTGAGGCGCACTTCCGCCCCGGCCAGAAAGGCCGCGACGCGGTAGTGGATGCGGCTTTGGGGATGGGTATTGATGGAAAGCTGGTAGCGCTCGCGCCGCAGCGACCAGAGAAAACGCAGGGCTTCCAGCTTGCCGCACTGCAGCAGGTTCTTTTGGAACACCTGGTTGACGTGCGGGTTGTGCGCGAGCAGATCCTTCGAGCCGGCCCACATGGTGAGCACATCAATCCGGGCGGCGGGAAAGTTGGCGCGCAGCTCGTGGAAGAGCGGCGTGGCGATCAGCGTATCGCCGATGCCGGCCATGGAAAGGACCAGAATTTTCACAGCCGTGAAATTTTCTCCAGCAGACCGGTGGTGGATTTGCCGGGCAGGAAGGGCACAAGCACAATTTTCCCGCCGGCGGATTCCACCGCGCGCCGCTCGTCCTGGTTCAGCGTCTCCAGCGTGTAATCGCCACCCTTCACGTAGATGTCCGGCTGGGCGGCGGCCAGGAATTTCGTCGCGGTCTTTTCGGGAAAGATGCACACGGCGCTGATGCTCTCCAACGCCGCGAGAACCGCCGCGCGGTCGGATTCAACATTCACGGGCCGCGTCGGGCCTTTCAGTTCGCGCACGCCGGCATCGCCATTAACGCCGATCAGGAGCAGGTCGCCGAAATTGCGCGCGTTTTCCAGATACGTCACATGACCGAGATGCAGGATGTCGAAGCAACCGTTGGTGACCACCAGCTTGCGTCCGCTCGCGCGGACGGCCTGCCGCCAGGAGGCCAGTTTGTCCCACGGGATGATTTTATCATGAAAACTCACGCCGGGAGTGTGCCGTGCCCCCATCCGTTCGCCAACCTGAAAAACGCGTTATGTCGCGACAGCAGGAGAAGGTCCGCAATGGCGGCCGCGGAAATATGCAGCGGCACAACCGATTTCACGCTGGCGGCAGGATCACTCGAACTGGGCACCGGCCCTGAGCGGGAAGCCGGCCAGAAATGATTCCGCTGCGAGCCGCTTGCCGCCTTCGCGCTGCAATTCCAGAATCCGCAGGGCGCCCTCACCGCAGCCGACGACAATGCCGGCTTTATCAGCCGCCAAAACCTGGCCGGCCGGGCCGCTGGTTTGAACCACTTCAACCTTCCAAATCTTGAGGAGCTGGGGCTTGGATTCTGCCGCCAGAAAAGTAAAAGCCCCCGGCCAGGGCGTAAAAGCGCGGAGCCGGTTCCAAATTTGCGGGGCGGGCTGGCGCCAGTCGATTTTGCCGTGTTCCTTTTTGATCTTGGCGGCGTAGGTGGCTCCCTCGGCGGGCTGGGCCTGCGGCAGAATGGTGCCGGCGACGTAGCCGGGAATGGTTTCCGCCAGCAGTTCCGCGCCCAGTTGGGCGAGGCGGTCGTGGAGAATTTGCGAATCGTCGGCCGGCAGAATCGGCGTGCGCCGGCTGGCGAGCGTCGGGCCGGTGTCGAGGCCGGCATCCATTTTCATGATCGTCACGCCGGTTTCGGCGTTGCCATCGGCAATGGCCCATTGGATCGGTGCTGCCCCGCGATATTTTGGCAGGAGGGAGGTGTGAACGTTCAGGCAGCCATACCGGGGCACAGCCAGCATGGCCTGGGGCAAAATCTGGCCGTAGGCAACCACGACCAGGAGATCGGGCTGCAAGGCGCGGAGTTCCGCGATGAATTTTTCGTCCCGGGCCTTGAGCGGCTGGAGCACGGGCAAATTCAAGCTCTGCGCCACGACCTTGACGGGGGTGGGCTGCAATTTGAGCTCCCGGCCCCTGGGTTTATCCGGCTGGGTGACCACGGCCACGATCGAAAACTGCGCGGCGCGCGCCAGGGCGGCCAGGCTGACACAGGAGAGCTCCGCCGTGCCCATGAAAATAATCCGCAACGGCGTCATATCAGTTGAAGGTGTGACGGCAAGTCCAGGCCCCGGGCCGGCTCAGGCCGGCTTGGGCACGAGTTTGATTTCCAAAATATCACCGAACGGCACCGTCACCTGGCCGTTGGGCGTTTCGAGAATCATTTCGTTGAGGCCGATCTGCGCGATGTATTCGACCATGAACTGGCCGGCGCCGGTTTTGGCCTCCATGGAAAACTTTTTGGCGTCGCCCTTGGGCTCACCGATGTAACCGGCAAACTTGGTCTCGATAAAGCGTTTATTGAAGGTGAATTTGCCGCGCGCAAAAACCTGGGACTCGGGCTTCTTGTCTTCTTTTTTCCACGATGCCTCAACGATCTCAATGTCGGTGGTTGCTTTGGTGGGTGCGGCACCGGGCTTTCTGGGGGCGGCGGCGGCGGCGGCAGCAGCGGCTTCCTCCGGAGTTTCGACCGGCTCCGGCTCTTTCGGCATGGGCAGTGCCAGAAAAACCGCCGGTCCGATCAGCGGCAGGACGGCGGACAACGCGACCACCTGCCCCAGCGGCCGGCCCCGGAACAGGGCAACCTCCAAAGCTGCATAGATATTGGCGAAATAAATGATGACCAGCATGAGCAGACCCACCGGCGATTTGAACAACCCGCCGAGCACCGAAGGATGGGCCGGCCGCTCCAGCCGCGTCACGGTATTGAGGCGAATTTCGGCCGACGCCGGATGTTGCGACTTATCGGGTTCGATGAACACGTCCACGTACTGCTTGTACTTGGGGTTTTGCGCCAACTGTTTGAGGGTGTCCTGCGAGAAGCGCGCCCAAGCCACGTTGGTATAGCCATCCCCCGCCCGGAGCATGATGCCGTTGTCGTCAGACTTGAGAATATCACCCGACACCGCACCGCCATCCGCCAGCGTGAAGGACTCCGCCCTGGCCGCTCCGCTCAGCAGGACCAGCCAGCAGCTGAAAATGAAAAGGATTTTGCGCACAAGGCTTTCTAGCAAAGGCCGCCCGCCGGCGAAAGCAAATTCAGCAGGGCCCAACCTGGAGATTTTTAAAGAATTTGGTTGAACCAGCGAAAGGCCAGCGTAGATTCAACGCGTGGACCCGGCATACACCATGATGTTGCTTGCAGTACAAGGCGTCGCCTTGGGGGTGGGCTTTGTGATCCTAGGCTGGATGCTGGCGGTGCACCGGTTGGAGCGGTTGCAGCAAAAACAAACTTCGCCCGCCCAAAATTTCTTCCTTTCCACAACCAAGACCCCGCCCCGCCCCTGCTGCTGGGTGGCGATTCGCGCGGTTTCAACGGAAGCCGTCAAGGAAGTGCTGGCCCTCAGCGGCGCCAAGCCCTGTTCCTGGGCGGAGGGTTTGACCGGCGGCCACGATTTCTTCATCAGCCCGCAACTCAATGGCTGGGTCATTGTCACCGGCATGGGCCTGCCCAATCCCACGGATGACGTGGATGCGACCTTCCTTTTTCTAACGGCCCTGAGCCGCAAGCTGGGGCATGTGCAATATTTTTACGCCAGCCGACTGCTCCATCACCACGGCTGGGCCCGCGTGGATGACGGCTGCGTGACCCGGGCCTACGCCTGGGCCGGCGAAACCGTCTGGAACCAGGGCATCGAAACGCTGCCGGAAATTGAAGCGGGCATGAAGATCTTCCCCTACGGCGACCAGACGGCCACGATCCTGGATGCCGAGATGAATTACGAGAAAGTGCCGCGGCTGGCCAACCGCTGGAGCCTCGACCCTGCGGACGTGAAGGTGAATGCGACCCGCCAGTTCATTGGTCTGGCCGGGGAATCGACGTGGACTTGAATTATTGAGTTGCTTGCCGGCCATAACCGGAGCAAAGTCTGCGCAGAAAGGATTCTTATGTCATTCAACATTGAACTCGAACTGCAACAATTTCCCAAGAACATCAAACTGAAGGATGGCAAAAAGGCCGTGCTCCGCCCGCTGCAGGCCGACGACGAAAAAGAATTCCACCAGCTTTTCCAGGCCATTCCCGAACGCGAACGCATGTTCATCAAGCACCGCGTGCAGGACATTAAAGTCATCCGCGACTGGTGCAAGAAAATTGATTACGGTCACAACCTCCCGCTGCTCGGGGTGATTGGTGGAAGCATCGTCGGCGTGGCCACGCTGCACCAGCAGCTCGGCGGCTGGAAACGGCACATCGGCCGGGTCAGCGTGCTCGTGCACCCGGAATTTCGCGGCCGAGGACTGGCCACCCAGCTCACCACGGAAATCATGGAGGTTGCCCGCCGGGCCGGGCTGGAAAAAGTCGAGGCTGAATTTATCGGGGAACAAACCGGCGCCATCAAGATGTTTGCCCTGCTGGGCTATCGCGAGTTGCTCCGGCTGGAGGATTACGTGAAGGACATGCAGGCCATCTCCCACGACTACATCCTCATGGGCTTGATGCTCAAAACAGACGAGGAATACGCCGGGGTCGGCGGCTGACACAAACCAGTGCCCCGCCCGGTCACGCCTCAGGCGGATTCAAGCAGGCGGCGGAAACACCGGCCGCCATGGCGGCCGTCATTTTTTTCCGGACGCAAAGTAATCGAGATATTTCACCAACTGCTCCTTCATGTCCTTGCGGTGCACGATGGCGTCAATCAGCCCGTGATCCAGAAGAAATTCCGAAGTCTGAAACCCGGGCGGCAGTTCCGCCTGGGTGGTGTCCTTGATCACGCGCGGACCGGCAAAACCGATCATCGCCTTGGGCTCCGCCAGGATCAAATCACCGAGGCTGGCGTAGCTGGCCATCACGCCCGCATAGTCCGGGTTTACCAGAATGCTGATATAGGGCAACCGGCGTTGGGCATGGTAGGCCAGCGCCGCGGAGGTTTTGGCCATTTGCATCAGGCTGAACATGCCTTCATACATGCGGGCGCCGCCGCTGGTGGAAATAATGATGACCGGCCAGCCGCCTTCCGTGCCGCGCTCAATCAGCCGGGTCAGCTTTTCACCCACGACCGAGCCCATTGACCCGCCGAGAAAATTGAAATCCATCACCCCCAGCGCCACCGTGTGCGGCCCCAGCTTGCCAATCCCGGTGACCACGGCATCCTTGAGCATGGATTTTTTGCTATAGGAATCCAGTTTGGATTTATAGGTGGCCACGCCTTTGAATTGCAGCACGTCCACACTGGTCATGTCCGCGTCCATCTCCTCGAACGAACAGGTTTCCACCAGGGAATGGATGCGCTCCCGGGAACCGATTGGGAAATGGTGGTCACATTTGGGGCAGACCTGCAGGCTGTTGTCCAGTTCCTTGTCAAAAATCATGGTCTCGCAGGACGGGCACTTGATCCAGAGACCTTCGGGGATGTCGCGTTTTCGGGATTTGCTACCATTGCCCAACTTGGGCTTTTGGGGCAGCAGCGGCTTGTGCACCGGCGGTGTTAACGCGGGTTCAACCTGAACAACCCCCATCGCCGTTTTAGTCAAAAATGTAGTGGCCATGCGGTATAGATTATTCAAATTCCCCGCGCGACTGTCCAGACACAAACATCCACCGCTCCGGCCCGCCGCAAAGCCTGCGCACAGGCGCTCGTCGTTGCTCCGGTCGTAAAAACGTCGTCCACCACCACCACCCGTTTCCCCGCCAGCGCCACGCCGGGCCTGACAGCAAAGGCGTTTTTCATATTTGCCGCCCGCTTTTCCCGGGTGAGCCGGGTCTGCGTCACGGTTGGATTAATCCGACGCAAGATATTTGTATTCAGATTGATATGTGTAGACCGGCTCAGCGGTCCTGCCAGCCGTTCCGACTGGTTAAATTCCCGTTCCCGCTGCTTGAGCGGGTGTAAGGGTACGGGCACGATGAAATCCCAGTCCGACGCCCGCAAGGCCGGGGTGGCCTCCCGCACCAGCAGATCGGCCAGGAAGCTCTCAAACCACAGGGCGTGGGAATATTTGAACCGGTGGATGGCCTCCAGAACAACGCCTTTGGCGACCACCGCCGAGCGGGCGAACCGAAACTGGAGTTCCAGCTCCCGGCAGTTGGCGCATGCAAAGGTCGTGGTCAATTCGCCCTCAAAGGGCAGCCCGCAGCACTCACAGAACGGCGGGCGGATGAAACGCACCTGCGACCAGCACCGGCGGCCAACGAGTCCTTCACGGACACTGGCCCGTTCGGCGTGGCAGAGCTGGCACACCTCGGGGTAAATCAAGCTTAACCCCGCGTTAAGCCATGTTCCCATTTTATCCGCCACCGGCATGGGTAAAATTTATTAATCCCAGCTGGCGGGGGAAAGCAAATTCAGCGGGCAATGCCGGCTATTGGCAATGGCGCAATGGCCGACGGCCCAAAATTTTGCAACTTTGTACCAGCGCACAAAACTTGGTTGACAGCTCCATATCCCTCGACAAAACTTATGCTTATGAATCGTGTGCCGGCAACCAGAGGGAACAAGAATTACCAATTCAATGTCACCGGGTTTTAAGCCTGCTTTTCGACCATGTCAACTTTGCGTCGGTTATTGAAAATTCCGGCCGTGTCAGCACTCGCTGTTTTTTGGGCCATTGATCCAGCACTGCCAGTTGCTTTCAAGCGCCAGACAAACCATTACCATGGATAGCATTCCCCTCAAAAAGCTCCTGCTGGATCGCAACCCTGAATTTTGGCGGGCGCTCGCCACGGCCACGCGAGCCGCGAACGAATTTGACGAGTTGCTGTTGCTTTCCGCACTCCGCAAGAAAGCGCATGCGCGCCAGCTGCCTCCGCTCGTTCCCAGCCCGCAGAAAATCCGCCTGGCGATTGTCGGCGGCTACAGCTTGTATCCCTTGCACGAATTGCTGGAACATTGTTGCGAAATGCAGGGAGTTCCCGTCGAATTGTGGCTGGGCGATTACGACAATTACATTTCCGAGATCATGGATGAAGGCAGCGGGCTCTACGCCTTCGTGCCACAGGTGGTTTTTCTATTGCCGGCGGAACGGCGCTGCACTTACACGGGCGGTTTGACCGACGCCCGCGAATTACAGGAGGCCGAGGCACAACGCCTGGTGGATTCGCTGCTGGCACTGGCGCGCCAAGCGCATGAGAAGACGCACGCGGAGGTCATCACCACCAATTTTCTGTTGCCAACACATCACGATCTCGGCGCGTTCCGCTCCCGCACGCTCGGTTCGGACTGGACGTTTCGGAAATGGGTGAACCTTGAACTCGGGTTAAGTGCGCCGTCGTACTTGCACGTCTGCGATCTGGAATTTCTGGCCCACCGGCTGGGCGGCCTTGCGGCAGGCGATGCCCGTGGCTGGTTTGAAACCAAGCAACTGGGTTCGCCAGCCTTGCTGGCGGCAATGGCACGCGAGACAGCTCATTTAATTCATTCGCTCAAGCAGGCGCCTAAAAAAGTGTTGGTCCTGGATCTCGACAACACCCTTTGGGGCGGCGTGGTGGCAGACGACGGATTGGAGGGCATCGAGCTTGGAGACACTTCGCCCCGGGGCGAGGCCTTCAAGGCGTTTCAAAAATACATCGCCTCGCTCAAGGCGCGCGGCGTGCTGCTCGCCGTGTGCAGCAAAAATGATTTGGCCAGGGCGATGGAACCATTTGCGAAACATCCCGAAATGGTGCTGCGGATGGAGGACATGGTCGCCTTCAAGGCCAATTGGGAACCGAAGTCCGAAAACATCCGGCAAATGGCCCGGGAATTGAATCTGGGCCTCGACAGTTTTGTCTTTGTGGATGACAACCCGGCGGAGATTGACATCGTCCAGCAGTTCGCGCCGGACGTCACCACGATCCTGCTCGGACCGGATCCGGCGGCCTACGTGGCGCAGTTGCAGGATTGCCGGTTGTTCGAACCGAAAAACATCACCGCTGAGGACGCCCAGCGCACCAGTCAGTATCATTCCGCCGCCCAGCGCCAGGCGCTCGAAGCGACCGTGACGGACATGAATTCCTATTTGGATTCGCTCCAGATGGAATCTGTCATCTGTGAATTTTTGCCCGTGGACGTGCCGCGCCTGTCCCAACTCATCAACAAAAGCAACCAGTTCAACCTCACGACCTGCCGCCGCAGCGAGGCGGAAGTGCTGGCGGTGATGCAGGATCCCCGCTTCATCGGTTTTTCCGTGCGGCTCAAGGATCGGTTTGGCGACCACGGACTGATTTCCATCGTCATCGGTGAAACCACCGGAGAGGTGATGCGGATTGACACCTGGTTGATGAGCTGTCGCGTGCTGAAACGCCAGGTTGAGGAAGTGGTGTTGAACGAAATCGCGCGGCTCGCCCAGGCCCGCCATTGCCGCATCCTCTTGGGCACGTTCCTGCCAACGCCGAAGAATGAGATGGTGCGTGATTTTTACGGCCGGATGGGTTTTACTTTGACCGCCGAAACGGAAACCAAACGGGAATTTGAACTGGGGCTGGATGCGTTCCAGCCCGTCCCAACCAAGATAAAAATTGTCCGCCGCGCCTATGAACCAAGCTGAAGTCATTGCCAAAATCCAGGGGATTTTTGACAACCTGTTTCTGGAACCCGTCACCTTAACCCCGGCCATCAGCGCCAAGGATGTGCCGGAGTGGGATTCGCTCACCCACATTTCGCTGGTGGTGACCGTGGAGAAAGCCTTCGGCGTCCGCTTCCGCGTGGGCGAAGTCGAGACCACCCGGAACATCGGCGAGTTTGCCGATTTGATCATCAAGCGCCAGTTGGAACCATGATGCGTCCGGCGTTCTCATCCACCCGGCAGGCGGCGGCATTTGCCTTGCTATTATCGGCACTGCTCCTGTCACCGGTTCTGGCCTGGAAAAAGTTGCTGCCGCCGCGCGAGCAGGCGTATGCCACACTGGGGTGGAACAATGGTGCCTACCCATGGATTCACAATCAAATCTTCCAGGAAACGAACGCCATTGACATTGCCATCCTCGGCTCGTCCCACATCTGGCAAGACATCAACACGCCCTATTTACAGCAAAAATTGAGCGAAAAGCTGCATCGCCAGGCGGTCGTCCGCACGCTGGGCTGGGGCGGCTGCGGCTATGATGCGCTGTATTTTGTGACGCGGGATTTGCTGGCTCATCGCCAAGTGCGCCTGCTGGTATTCTATGACGAAACCGCCGGATTCAAGTCCATGTCGCAAAACATGGGGGGCCCGGCCTGGTTTCGCTTTGGCGAGGATGCGGCCATCCTGCCGGGCTTGGCGCTGCGGGAGCAGGGACTGCTGTATTTTGCCGCCATCCTAGGGATGCCGCGCAATTTATTGTCCCAGTTCCGTCCCAACCTGCCCGCGATGCTTGATCAGCCCAATTGTTGGTCCCGCAACAACCATACCCAAAATCCGGCCACCCGGCTTGGTTCGCTGGCCCTGCATACGGGATTCTCTCCCGGATCCACGATCCCGCATCTGCCCTTTGAATCCTTTGTGCCGGCCACAACGGCACGACCAGAGGATGTCGTTGTTTATACCCCCGCCACCCAGGCGGCTTTCAAGTTTGCTGGAACAAACCCACCGGCATGGGAGGCGGATTTCGCGCAGCGATTGGCCGCGCTCTGGCGCGCGAATGGCGTCCAGTCGGTCATGCTGTCGCTGCCGCTGTTTGCGGAGGCGCGGTCGCCGGTGATTTTGGAAACGGCATTTTGGCCGAAATTTTTCACCGACACACGACTGCTGGGAATTCCGCCCGCGACCTTGTTTGCACAGCTGACGGATGCCGAACTGTGCCAGCTTTACGCCGACCAGGTGCACTTCAACGAGAACGGACAGACCTATTTTACTTCGGTTATCACCCCAGCCCTGATCCAGCTTTATGAAAATCAATGGCCTCAGTGAACGCGTGATCTATGCCCTGATCATTGTCCTGTCCCTGGTCACCCTCTGGCTGGTGGCCAATGCCCCGTCGACCTTGCTCAACGCCCGAGCGGTTTATCAGGGATTCTAGCCATGGGAACGTTTCCATTGCTAATCGGTTTGCTGGGCTACGTCATGGCGTGCCGCAGCGTCATGCGCTCCTTGACCGGCACAGTGCGCGAAGCGGCGCTGGCAGGATTGAATGTGGCGGGGGTATTCTTTTTTCTGTTTTACGGCGACACGCTGCATTATGTGCTGCGTTTTGTGACATATCTCTCGTTGGTCGCCGGTTTTTACCTGGCCATGGCCCTATTTGCGAACCGGCGCGGCGGCTGGCCGTGGCTGGCCTTTGCCATGCCGATCGCCGCCTTGATTGTCTACCGTTATTTGCCACTTTCAACATACGTGCTGCTGGTCCATGTGCTGTTGGGGAAAAATTGGCAGAACATGCCGAACCTGATCGGCATGTCCTATCTCGCCTTCCGTTGCAGCCGGCTCGTCTTGGAAGTCCGTAACGGCGTGGTCAAAAAACCCAATGTCCTCGAATACTTGAACTTCGCCTTATTCCTGCCCACCATGTCCGTAGGTCCCATCAACACCTATGCCAATTTTCGGCGCGGATTCGCTGAAAAGTATGACGTTCCCATTCACCGTGCGGCGCTGCGCATCCTCGTGGGCGCGGTCAAATGTCAGTTTCTGGCCAGCCTTTGCAGCCGGTTAAACTATGCCGGCCTGCTGCTCGATGACCACCCTCATCACTGGATCGACTTCCCGGTGGCGATGTTGTTTTACTACCTGTTTCTCTACCTGAATTTCTCCGGGTTTTGCGACATGGCCATTGGCGCAGCCGCGATCATCGGCATTCGGGTGCCGGAAAATTTCGACAATCCGCTGGCGGCTCGCAACATGAAAGAGTTCTGGAACCGCTGGCACATTACGCTTTCTGGCTGGATGCGCGATCTGGTGTTTTCCCCGCTGTCCAAATTCCTCGTGGGCAAATTCGGTCTCCGACTGGCGGATCATGCAATTGCACTCACGATTCTGGCAACATTTCTGCTCATCGGTGTCTGGCATGGAGTCGGTTGGAACTATGCGGCCTTTGGACTGGCACAGGCCATCGGAGTGGCAACGGTGCACTATTACACCATCTTTCTCAAAAAACGGCTTGGTCGCGAAGGTTTCAAAGCCTACAACGAAAACCGCTGGGTTAAGGCCACCGCCGTAACCGCAACCTTTTGCTACTATGCAATGACGCTATTTTTGTTTGCAAATTCGTTCGCCGAAATGAAACAGATTTTTGCCGGCTTACAGTAGGAATCCGGACCGGTGAATCGACCCGCCCAGCCCCACGTCCCGGGCATCATCCATCATTTTGCCAGGAAACAAACACACGGCCGGGAACCATTGCGGGTTGGAGACGGCGGGATTGAAGCCCGTTGGGGGCAGGAATACTTGACGCAGGGTAAAAGTGGCGCCAATCAAAATTCAACGAGTGGATTGGTTGAGGGTCAAGGGCAGGTACGCCGGAATTTCATTTTCAACGTCGAAAAAGTCGAAAATCGCTTCACGTTGCGGTATATAAACGATTAAAAATTTATGATGGCATTCAATCATTCCAACCATTTCATGGCGGCAGCGCTAATGTGCTTGGTTTCCAATTTATCCTTTGGGGCAGCGACAAACCAGCTGCCAAACATGAAGCTGGCTCCCAAACTTCAACCCTACGTCGACAGCCAGGTGATGGCAGGAGCGGTAATTCTCGTGGCCGACAAGAACATGATCCTGGATTTGGAGTCGGTCGGCTATTCCGATCTCAGCAGGCGAAAGCCGATGCAGGTTAACGACCTGTTCTGGATTGCTTCGATGACCAAGGCCATGACGGCCGCTGCTTTGATGATGCTCGTCGATGAGGGGAAAATTCGAGTCGATGACCCGGTTGAGAAATACATCCCCGATTTCAAAAACGTCAAGGTGGCGCAACCTGACGGAAAGCTTGTTCCCCCAAGCCATCCGATTTTAATTCGGGAAATACTATCACATACCAGCGGCCTGCGCTTTCTTAACAGCAAGGATCGTCAAATTATCGATTCGGTTCCGCTGGAGACTTCCATCAAAAATGATCTCCTGGAAAGCCTTTTATTCGATCCTGGAACCAAATACGAATATTCAAACGAGGGAATTGATACGGCGGGGCGGATCATAGAAATCGTAGCTGGCATCCCTTACGAACAATTTTTACAGGATCGTCTATTCACACCGTTAAAAATGGTGGATACAACTTTTCGCCCGAACGCGGCGCAACTCCGGCGCCTGGTGAAGAGCTACAAAACCAGAAAATACCTGGGTGGCCTGGCCGAGGTGCCGATTTATTACCTAACGAGCCCCCTGGATGGATCGCCTCGTTACCCGTCACCGGCCGGGGGGCTTTTTTCAACCGCACAAGACGTCTGCCGCTTCTGCCAGATGTTGGTTAATGGCGGCACTTTTGAAGGAAAAACCTTCCTGTCGACGAAGTCAGTTCATGAAATGACAACCAAACAAACAGGTCCGCGAGTTGACAAATCATATGGTTTTGGGCTGGATGTAGCTGATGAAACCCGCTATGGACATGGCGGTGCTTATACGACATCGATGAATGTCGACCGCGGGCAAATCAGGATTTTTCTGGTTCAACAGGCCTCGGCATGGGCGCGCGGGAACCCTGAAAATGACTTCAAGGAGGCAGTTCAGAAAATGATGTCAACAGGGACCGCCTCCTCGGTAAAAGCAGGCTCGCAAACCCCTGCAAAGTAGTGTTCTCGCATTTTTTTAGCACCATCATGAATCACAACTTAGACCTGCCTTGAGGCATAACTGCGTCGCGCTCCTGAGGCCCAGGCTGCAATGATTTGGGTTTGCCGACGATGAGGCCGCATCGGCCGGATAAATTTCTTTTCGTCGTTGGCTCGGACGCAGCCGAATTATTGGCAATATTTCAGCCTTGTTTATAGCTTGGTGGAATAAAATTCTTTCGCTGATGGGGTCGGGCAGTATTCAAACCCGGCCGCCCGCAGGGCGGTCGGCACCAAAACGGGGAATATTTGCCGAATGTCGCCAGCGGTATCATCGATTGTTGTTTTGACACGACACGACTGTTGTTTTGCCTTTTCAATGTTTTCCGAGCAAGCTCAGCTCATGTCACCTTTCAAGCGCGCCAGATTGAGTGTCTTTGGCTTATGTTTTTTCGGGTTGCTGGCCGGCGGGCTGGCGCGCGGTGCCAGCCCGGCTGCGGCGGCCACGGCCGCCGAACGCGCCGACACGCTGCTGGCGCAGATGACCGTCGAGGAAAAGATCGGGCAACTGGTCCTGTTTTCCGGCTACGGCACCACCACCGGGCCGTTGCCGGCCCAGCAAGGGCTGGAGGATCATATCCGAAAAGGCGAGTGCGGCAATGTGTTCAACGTGATGTCGGTGGCGCAGATTCGCAAGTTGCAGAAGATTGCGGTCGAGGAAACGCGTCGGCACATCCCCCTGCTCTTCGGCTACGACGTGATTCACGGCTACAAAACCATTTTCCCCATCTGCCTGGGCGAAGCCGCGTCATGGAATCCGCCGCTGATTGAAAATTCCGCGCACGTCGCCGCCAGGGAAGGTGCGGCGGCGGGACTGGACTGGACGTTTGCACCGATGGTGGACATTGCGCGGGACCCGCGCTGGGGCCGCATATCGGAAGGTGCGGGCGAAGACCCATTTCTCGGTTCGGTCATCGCGCGTGCGCGGGTGCGGGGCATTCAAGGCACGAATCTGGCCGCCACCGACACTTTGCTGGCATGCGTGAAACATTACGCGGCTTATGGCGCCGTCCAGGCCGGACGCGATTACAACACCGTGGACCTGTCCGAGCGAACTTTGCGCGAAGTTTATCTGCCGCCGTATCGCGCGGCGATTGAGGCGGGGGCATTGAGCGTCATGGCGTCGTTCAATGAACTCAACGGCACGCCCGCCACGGCCAACAGTTTCCTGCTGCAGCACATTCTGCGCGACGAATGGGGTTTCACGGGCTTTGTCGTCACCGATTACACCGCCATCAACGAAATGGTCGCGCACGGTTCCGCGGTGGATGAAGCCGAGGCCGCGCGCCAGGCGCTCAGCGCCGGGGTGGACATGGACATGCAGGGGGGCACTTATCTCGACCATCTTCAGCAACTGCTGGCCGCGGGCAAGGTCACCGAGCATCAGATTGACGTGGCCGCCAGGCGGGTTTTGACGATCAAATTCAAGCTCGGCCTGTTCGACAATCCCTACCGCCATTGCGACGCCCAACGCGAGCAGCAAACCCTTTACGCCGAGGAAAATCTGGCCGCCGCGCGCCGCATGGCCGGCGAGTCGTTTGTCCTGCTTAAAAATTCGGCGCAGACGCTGCCGCTCAAAACCGGCGCGCAGATCGCCGTCATCGGCCCGCTCGCAGATTCGCAGCGCGACTTGCTCGGCTCCTGGAAAGGTGAAGGCGACTGGGATTCCATCGCCACTGTCCTGACGGCCATCCGGCGCGAAAACACCAACGGCTCCGTCACGTTCGCCCGAGGCTGCGACCTTGATACGACCAACCAGGCCGGTTTTGGCGAAGCCATGGCTGCCGTGCAACGTGCCGAGGTCGCCGTGCTTGTGCTCGGCGAAAGCTGGAACATGAGCGGCGAAGCCAAAAGCCGCACCCGCCTCAACCTGCCCGGCGTGCAAACCGGCTTGCTACGCGAGCTCAAAAAGACCGGCAAACCGATAATCGTGGTGCTGATGAACGGTCGCCCGCTGGCACTGGAGGAAGAATCGCAGCTGGCGGACGCTTTGCTGGAGGTCTGGTTTCCGGGCTCGGAGGGCGGTCAGGCGGTGGCGGACGCTTTGTTCGGCCGGCAAAATCCGTCAGGAAAACTGCCGGTTACTTTTCCGCGCACGCTCGGCCAGGTGCCGATTTTTTACAGCGCCAAAAATACAGGCCGGCCGCTTGATCCGGCGGACCCGCACGCGGAATACAAATCGTCCTACTTCGACTGCCCGAACGACCCGTTGTACCCGTTCGGCTTCGGATTGAGCTATACCGACTTCACCTTTTCAGAAGTCCGCCTCGACCACCCGGTGCTGAAACCCGGCGGGAAACTCACGGCGACGGTCACGGTGACCAACACCGGAACACGCACTGGAGCCGAAGTGGCGCAACTCTACCTGCGCGACCTTGTCGGCAGCGTCACCCGGCCGGTGCTCGAGCTGAAAGGCTTTCAGAAATTGGAACTCCAACCGGGCGAAAGCCGCGCCGTCTCGTTCACCATTGGCGATAATGAATTAAGCTTTCTGCGCGCCGACATGACGGTGGGAACGGAGCCGGGCGAATTCCAGGTGTTCATCGGACCGAACAGCCGCGATCTGCGCCCGGCAACATTTGAACTGTTGTCACGGTGAGCCGGCGACGTCACCTTTTAACCGGCTTCACCGGAAAGGTGCGGCCAGGTCGAAGTCGCCGATCAGTTGAATCCCGGTGAGCAGCAAGATGGCGTAGATGACTTTTAAAAAGGCGGCTTCGGAAAACCGGCGATTCAGCCAAACGCCCAGCCAAACCCCCAGCGGGACCAGCGGAAAAAACTTCGCGCTCGTCAGCAGCGTGGCCGGCGTGATCAACGCATGCGCTGCGAACACCGGCCAGTCCAGCAACGAGCGGTCCACGCAGAAAAACGGGAGCTTGATCCAGTTCACGCAGGTAAAGAGCAATACGCTGGTGCCCACAAAAATCTCCTTGGGCAGCCGCTGCGGAATCAGGAACATCGCCGCCAGCGGTCCCGCCCCATGGGCAAACGTGGAAGTGATCCCCATCCCAATGCCGCAGGGCAGACCGACCGAATGATTTGGCACGAAAACCCGGTCCGCCCGGAAAAGCCGGTCCTTGGCGAGTTGGAACACCGCGAACAGCACGGCGATCAGACCGATGGCAATATTGAGCTGGCGTGGTGAAAAACGGCCGATGAGTTGCACCCCGATCACCACTCCGACCACCACTCCCGGCAGCAGAAACTTCAAATTTTCCACCCGCCAGCTTCGCCAGTAGTGGTACAGTGAAAATGCATCGCCAGCACACAGCAGCGGCAGCAGAATACCGATGGCCGTCTTCGAACCGAACGCCAGCACACATAGCGGCGTCACCAGCATTCCCAACCCGCCGCCAAAGCCCGCCTTCGCGACGCCGATAAACAGCACCGCGAAGCCAGCGAGCAACAGCAAAGGCCAGTCCATGTCGCGCATTCGTGTAAGCGAAGCGGCCCGCAAAGGCGAGTCAAAACTATGAGCTGCAGCTTTGAAAAAGTGCGATAGTGATGCGGGTCGGATGGTTACCACGTCGCCTTGATAGACGCGCCATGGGACTGAAAGCATGGTGCACGGGCGACGTGGGCAGCCCGATTCAGCCGCGTTATCAATAGACCCGGAATTCCCAGAGCCCCGGTTCGCCTTTTAAGACGGTCAGCTTCAGATACCGCGCCTGAACCGACTTTTCATCGCAGTGCGGCGAGCGCAGAATAACTTCATCGTGCCCGCCATAAGGCTGCCAGGTCTGCCCATCGAGCGACGATTCCAGGCGATAGGCATGACCGGCCGTGGGCTTGACAAAATAAGCCTCCGTGCGGTGGATCGCGCGGGGTTCGCCCAGATCCACCTGCCACCAGGCGGCGGCGTCACCATTCGCGGCGAGCCAACGGGTACCGTTGGCGGCATCAATCGCGTTGTCGGGCGCGTAAGTTTCCACGCGATTCAGCCGGGAATCCTTCCTTGGCCGTACGCGGTAATTTGGCTCGGTGGAGGATGCCGTGGCGTGACCGCCCAAGGCCAGATTGGGTGACGCGTCGGCGACCGGACGCAAAGCGCCCACGCCGGCCTTGGTCAACTTGACCGGCTGGAGGGTGCCATCGTCGTTGAAGTTCAGCTTGTCCGCATAAATCTGGCGGGTTGTGCCGCCACGGCCATATTCGAGATAGACGAAATACCATTGCTCGCTGCCCTGCGGATGAAAGAAACAGCCGTGCCCCGGCCCGAACACCCGTTCCGCGCGGTCGGTGGTCGCGATAATGTCCTGTTCCGGACTTAGCCAAGGCCCGAGCGGCGAGGTGCGACTCATCATATAGGCGTATTGGTAAGCCTCGTCTCCGCCCAGCGTGTACAAATAGTAATAAATATCGTTGCGTTTGAAGAGAAATGGCCCTTCGGAATAGCCGTCACGCTTGGTCGGGATCGTGACCGTGGGACCGTCAACCGACAGCAAGTCGGAGTTTAGTTTGGCGATGCGCCGAAGCGCCCACACCATGTACGCCTGGCCGTCGTCATCCATGAACACTTCCGCGTCAATCGCTTGTTTCTGTTCAATCGGAAACGGCTGCCAGTTGCTGGTGCCGGCAATGTGCTGGCCGTCGGGCGCGAGGAAAGGCCCCGTGGGCTCAGCCGCCACGACCGCCGTGATTTTGCCATCCAGCGTGGGGAAGGAATAGTACCGCCCATCTTTCCGCACCACGGTGCTGGGGGCCCAATACTTTGACGCAAAATCGGCCGGAAAACTCGATCCCTCAAAACTCCAGTTAAGGAAGTCCTTGGACTGCCAGACCACCGGCGTTCCCGACGTGCCCAATCCGCTGCCCCAGCCGTCCGTGGTGGCGTAGCAGTAAAATGTGCCGTCAATGTCCACGATGCTGGGATCGGCCAACAGATCAGGGATCAGCGCCTGGCCGAAGTTGGCACGGCCGTTGTCCGCCGGCAGGTTGGCGGCGGCATCCTCAAACCCGTCATCGGCCACATCGAGAATTTGCGCTCCGTCCAGGAAGCATTGAATGTGTCCCCCACCCACGCGAATCTCGATGGCATACCAGCAACCGGCCATGATGCTCCCGTTCACCGCCGGCCCAATCAAATTTCGTTCACCGGCCACCGATTTTTGCAGGCGATGCACTGTGTTGTTCCAGCCGCCGAGGTTCAGCCAATAATAATCCCGCGCATTTTTGACGCCAAAGCCGACCAGAAAGCCTTCGGAACCGGTGATTTTTCGGGCGCGCACCGAGACGGTGTAATTTGGGCCCTGATTGGTGAAGGCGAATTTGAACAATGCCGGGGTCACGAGGGCGGTCTGACGACAGACGCCGTCGGCAACCTGCCAGTTGCCGCCGTCAGGTCGCCATCCCGCCTGCGCCACGTCAAACGAATCGTCCAGGATCACCTGGCCGCCACTCACGATCTTCAGGTCGTCGAATTCCACCACCGTGTTCCATGAACCCAGCATCACGCCGTTGCGATCAGCGGCCCGCTTGCCGGTCGCTTGCGCCGCCGGCGCGAAACGGGGACGGAGGGCGGGCGAATCGTAACGGCAGGTAAATGAATCGCAGTCCACATAACCCTCCTCGCCATTGTTGTTATAGGTGAAGATGCCAATGCGGTCGCCGCGATAATCGCCCCAGCCCAGTTGATATGTTTCCCCGAACGGCGTGAAGTCAGTGCCATTGATGCTATAGGCGTATTGGCTTATGCCAGCCAAACCCCATGACGATCGCAGCCAGAGCTTTTGTGTTGTCAGCACCGGCCCGCGGGTGACGGCTTGGTTGCAGGCAGATTCAAGCGTGAGCGCACCGTTCTCGCAGCGGACAGCCAGCGTGCTGTAGCCGCTGGATAAATGGCACAACCCGGCCACCTGCCCCTCCGCGAGACCGGTCAAATCGAACGCCACCGTGACCACATTCGTGGCGGTACGCAGTGAGCGTTGGGTGAGCGTGTTGCCAGCGGCTTTGAGATCATTTGACCGCAGCGGTTTAAACGCGTGCAAGCGGAGGAAACCCGGCTGCTCGGTGAGCGACCACTTGTCGGCGCGCGGTTGGTAATTCCACTCCCATTGCACCCCCAACTGCGGACCATCGAACGTCTCGTCGGTTTGCGGCGCGACCACCGGAAAATTGGCGGCCGGTTTGGGCGCAGACCAAATCATCGTGCCGATGCCATCACTGCCCACCGCGCCCAAAATGGGCCAGCCGTCCACCCAGGTCACGGGCAACAAACTCGCGCAGCGGCCTTCCCATGACCCCACGCCATGATGGGTCAGGAAATACCAATCCCCCCGCTCCGTCGCCACCAGGCCGCCCTGATTCGGTTCATGTGCGTCAGTTTGCGCATGGCTGAGCTGGTGTTTCTCCGTGTAGGGGCCGGCGACATGCGCCGCGCGCTGCATCATCACATAACGGCCTGCGCCCGGCTCGTGTTCGCTGTAAAAGTGGTAGTAGGTCCCGTTGATCTTGTAGAGCTTGTTCGCCTCGCGACCGGAACCTTCGTTCAACAGCACGCGCGAGTTCTTTACGAGCGCACGGCCATCGGGAGTAAGTTTGAACAGCCAGGTTTTGTAGCCGTCCTTAAAATTCGTGGCCACGAAATATCCCTGGCCATCATCATCCCAAAACGGGCAGCAGTCGTCCCAGCCGGCTTCGCCCATGACGCGGTGCAACGGTTCCCACGGCCCGGCGGGATCTGTCGCCGTAGTCATGAAAAAACCCTCGTCCGGCGTGCCGAAGTAAACCCAGAACTTGCCGTTGTGATAGCGGATCGCACCGGCCCAGACGCCGTGACCGTAGCGATTCATGCGATCCCAGTTCAGTTCCGGGCCGACCTGCGTAAGGTCATCAATGACATGCCCCAGGATGCGCCAGTTCACCAGGTCCTTGGAGTGCAACACCACCATGCCGGGCGAATACTGGAAGGTCGAGGAAATCGCGTAGTAATCCGCGCCCACGCGGATGCAATCCAGATCGCTGTAATCAGCCGGCAGCACCGGATTGTTATAGTTGGTCCCGTCGCCCTTGTCGCCCCAATGCGTCCAGTTACCCCAGACAGGTGGCGCGGCCTCGCTGGCAGCCATCACCCCCACGGGGCTCGCCAGCGCGGCAATCAACAGTGCCAGCCAGGGCAGCTGAAACCATCCGGTGAGTGCATTCCCTGCGGCAGCTCCAATCCTGGCCACCGATGATTGCACCGAACATTTCATCTTCATCATGGTATTTCCTTTCCAATGCGAGAATCATGCCTTGGCGTGGTGTTGGGCAATGGCATCAGAGCCCAGCTCGGACGCACGTACGCCATGGCCGACTTGAACGAGCACAATGCGGAAAAAGCGATGGGCACAGCGGCGGCCAGCGGGAGCAAGCTGCCCAAAAACATTAACGAAACCAGACATGAGTTCGTTCTCATTTTTACCAGACGATCACTGCGACAGAAATTTGGAATAATTACAAATGACATGGACGCAGGTGGTAAGCAACAAAAAAACCTCAAGGCCGCAGTCCGGCAGGCTGGCGGTCATCGGCTGAATGAATTACGTCCGTTTGCCTGCACGGCACTGCGTCATGCTTAAAACGGCATCCGCTTTTGTGATCGCGCCGGGTCGGGCAGGAGATGTGCCGGCTACAAGAGCTTTTAAGCGACGGGTGAGGAAGACTCACTCAGCCCGGAAGCGGGCCGGGCCGACGGCAGAAGCGGTCAGGAAGTATAAAAAAACAGCCCTCCGGCCCGGAGCACAAAGCCCCGGCCCAGAGAGCTGTTTGGAGGAACTATTCAGTGCCGGTCCCGGTGAGATTTCTTCGGCGCTGGCACCAGGCTGCCGAATAATCCGTCCGCCTCACCATTCAGCCCGGCGGTAAAATACAGGGCGCCGGGCACACCGCCCCGGCCACCGTTTCCAAACGCCAGCCCCCACAATCCTTCAATGGTGATGGGATAACCATGGTCATCTTCGAGGAAACCTTGGAAGTCCCCATCGGCTTCAAAGGCCATGATGGTGCCGCTGCCGAAGTTACCAACGAGCAGTTCATCTCCGTGATGGCCAAAGCCCTTGGGAGCCAGGGCAACACCCCACGGTGAGTTGATGGCCCATAAATGGCCCCCGGCATTGGAGCCGGTGGCAAACCGGTGAAACTTGCCCGTCTTCAGATTGAACACATCAATCAAACCGTTGCCAGCACCGGCGACATCGTCGTGTTTTTCCGCATCCTGTTTGGCAAAGGTCACAAAGATGATGCCTTCAATATTTTGCACATTGAAAGGCGCATAGCCGGCCGGGGCGCGCGGATCCCAAAACTGTGTGAGCACCATATTCGTGTCGTAAACATCTACCGTGCCTTCGGCAAAGTTGGCCAGCAGCAGCAATGGTGTACCAACATTTGTGACGAGCGTAATGCCTTTGTAAACGGCGGTTGGACGCGCGGCTAATAATTCCGCCGCAGTGCCCAGCGCACCGCGCCAGCCAGAAATGGTGCCGTCCTCGCCGGCAAAGATAAAATTATCACCATGAAAGGCACCGGTATTATTAAACAATTGCCCGGTGGGATTGCCTTCGCCGGGAATCGCCACCTGCAGTCCTTGTTTGACCACCCGCGGCGAACCACTGGCATCATTTGTCACCGCATACAGGGTGGACAAACCGGAGCCGTTGTCACTTATCCAGAACGGACTGGTGGCACTGAACGAAATACCCCAAGGATTCACCAGATTCGTGTCCAGCAACTGGGCCACGCCCGGCAGATCGGAAACCAGGTTGGTTTGCAGGTAGCCTCCAGAGGAGTCATTGTCTTTGGCCAGTGCCGGGAGGCAACCGAGCACGAGCGCAGTTGCCAATGTCAACCGGGCGAGTTGCCGGGGAATAGCCGACGGAACGATGTGTTTTGGAAGGATGTTTTGTTTCATACCGTTTTCATTATTTGTTGTGGTTGTTATGTCTGCCCTTATTTCCGCGTCAAGCGTGAGGCCGAATGTGAAACCGTCAGCCGTAATCACGGCCCAAGCGGCCATGAACGGCTGATTCAGTTTCCTACTCCTGCCCCCATTGCAACCCGCCAGGATTGCAACGAAGATGTGAGGGATCGGGCCGGATTTTGTTCCAGAGTTTTTTCATCAAACAAGGCACCCTGAATTGACACTCCTTGCCATTATCAAACTGTCACTTATCTCCGAAGCAGGCGGCACACAAGTTACACCACACTGCACACCATGGCGGCGCCAAGTTTTGGCGTGGATCACCATCATTGCGATGGTCGACAGCCTGCTTGCTCACCTGAGTTCAAGGCAATACCCGCACCCGATAGAACCGACTTTGATTTGTTATGCCGTCGATTGCCGATGATGTGTTGCCGGAGGCGATGATGTCGCCGGGCAGATCCGTCCAGTTGGTCGAATTCAAACGTGCATTATACTGGACTCGATAAACAGCGTTGCTGACGGAGGTCCAGGAAATCATGAGGTTGTTGGCGTCAACGCGGGTGAGGGGAAGCAGCAGCGGAGCGGGTGCAGTAATGGACAGGACGCCGCTGTTGAAGGTCAGGAAATAGTTTCCGCTGGTCAGCCCGCCGGGGCTGATGAGATAGCTGCCCACGGTTTCTCCCGGCAAACGAACCAAAGTCAGCGTCCCGCCCAGAACCGAGGTGGTTTCGCCGTTGACGAAGCCGGAGTAAGTTGCGGTAAACACTGGATCAGCCGTGCCATAAACCTTGCTCTTGGAACCAGCGGTAATCGATAGCGCCGCCTTGGTAATCGTCAAAGTATTGCCGGTGAAACTGATGGTGTAGTTTCCGCTGGAGACAACGGTTCCCTGGGTAACAATGTAAGGACTGCCGGCCACCGTTTCGCCGCCCACCCGCGTCAGCACGCCGGTCAGCACCGCGGCAGCCGTGTCGCTGAACTTCAATCCGGCCACCGCGAAGGTCAGGGTCGGATCAATGGAACCGTAGGTCTTGGTGAGGCCATCGGCAGTGACTGAAAGAACCGCCGGGGTGATGCCAAGCAAGCCAGGGTTGAAAGTGATGGCGTAGTTGCCACTCGTTTGACCACCAGGTGTAATTAAGTAGCTGCCCACATTTTCGCCCGAAGCACGGACAAAGGCCAGCGTCCCGCCCAACACCGCCGCGGTTTCGCCACTGACGAAGCCGGCATATGTGACGGTGAACACAGGATCTGCCGCCCCATACACTTTGGTTTTGGCCCCGGCGGTGACCGACAAAGCCGCCTTGGTGACCGACAGCGTATTGCCGACGAAAGTAATAAAGTAATTACCATTGGGCGTCAGGGTGCCCTGCGTAATGGCATAGGGACTGCCCAGAACCGATTCGCCGGCCGTCCGAGACAATGTACCCGTCAAAACCGTGGCGGCGGTGTCAGTAAACTGCAGCCCGCCCGCAACAAAAGTCAGGGCCGGATCAATCGCGCCATAGGCCTTCGACTTGGCTTCCACCGTGACGACGAGTGCCGCCTGATTGATGGTTAGCAGGCCGGGGTTGAAGGTGATCGCATAATTGGTGCCCGTCAACCCGGCAGGAGTGATCTGGTAAGCGCCAACGCTCTCGCCGGCCACGCGGCTGACCACGAGCGTTCCGCCCAACACGGCGGCGGTTTCATTGTTAACAAAGCCGGTGTATGCCACCCCAAACGCCGGATCGACAGCGCCATAAGTTTTGGCTTTCGCAGCCGCCGTGACCGACAGCGGCGCCTTGCCGATGCTCAGCGTGCCGGGGTTGAAAGTGATCGCATAGTTGGTGCTCGTCAGTCCGCCGGGAGTGATCTGGTAAACGCCAACATTCTCGCCGGCGGCACGGTTTAACGCCAGCGTTCCGCCCAGCGCCGCAGAAGTTTCATTGTTAACAAGGCCCGTGTAAGTCGCCGTAAAGACCGGATCGGAGGCGCCATAGGTCTTGGTCATCGCATCCACGGTGACCGACAGCGCTGCCGGATTCACGGTCAGTGTGCCGGTCGCGTAGGTGATCACATAGTTGGTCGCAGCAAATGTACCGCCGGTGGCCGCGCTAGGCGTGATGGTGTAGGGCCCAGCGGGGGCGGTCTCGGCGGTGCCAGCCGGCGACCCGCTGGCAGTCAACGTCACAGTGCCAATTGATTCGCCGTTCATCAACCCCAAGGAAGTGAAATCAATCACTCCATTGAGGGTCAACGTCGAGCCATAGTTTTTGCTCTTGGTGCTCGCCCTGACCGTCAAAGCGGCCGGGGCAATCGCCAGCGTGCCGGCGTTGAAAGTAATGGAATAATTGGCATTGGTCAGCCCAGCGGGGGTGATCAGGTAACTGCCCACATTTTCACCCGGCGCACGCCCGAAATTCAGCGTCCCGCCCAATACCGACTCGGTTTCGCTGTTCACGAAGCCCGTGTAGGCTGCTGTGAACGCGGGATCAACCGCGCCGTAACTCTTGCTTTTCGCCTCGGCGGTCACGGACAAAACCGCCCGGGCCACGGTCAAAGCGCCGTCCACGTAAGCAATAGCATAGTTGGCTGCGTTGAACGTCCCGCCGGTGGCCGCGCCGGGCGTAATCGTGTAGGCACCCGCCGGCGCTGCCGCCAGCGTGCCTGCCGGTTGCCCGCTGGCAATCAAGGTCACGGCGCCAATCGTTTCGCCGTTCAGCAAACCAGCGGTGGCAAAATCAGTGGCGCCATTGAGCGTCAGGGTTGAGCCGTAAGCCTTGTTCCGGGCACTGGCGGTGATGGTCAAGGCTGCCGGCGTGATGGCCAGTGTGCTGCCGGTGAAAGCGATGCCATAATTACCGTTAGCGGCCAAAGTTCCTTGGGCAATGGCATAAGGAGCACCCGCCACCGTCTCCCCGGAGGAGCGCGCCAGCCCACCGGTCAAGACTGTTTCGGGCGTGTCGCTGAACTGCAACCCTCCGGTCGTGAACGTCAGTACCGGCTCGGTCGCGCCATAAGTTTTGCTCTTGGGCTGGGCCACAATCACCAGCGCAGCCGGCGTGATCACCAAGGCATTGCCGGTGAAGCTCACGGTATAATTGCTGTTGGCCAGCAACGTGCCCTGGGTGATCGGGTACGGACCACCCGCCACCGTTTCACCCGCCGCCCGCGTCAACGCTCCCGTCAACGCGGTGGCCACAGTATCAGTCAATTGGAGACCGGTCGCCGAGAAGGTCAGCGCCGGATCGGCTGCACCGTATGACTTCGTCTGAGGCAAGGCCGCAACTGTGAGCACAGCCGGATCAACCGTGAGGTTAAAAGAATTGGTGACCTTGAGACTGGGAACGCCACCGTCGACCGCCGTAACCGTTACGGCAAAAACACCGGCTTGCGCCGGGTTGCCGGAGAACGTTCGGGTTGAACTGGCGAAGGTTATCCCCGGCGGCAAACCGGTGGCCGTATAAGTCAATGAGTCATTGTCCGGATCTAAAAACGTGTTGGCAGGAACCTGGAAACTAAACGCTGCGCCATAGGTGGCGGCCACCGGAGCCACGATCGGATTCGCCACGACGGGCTTAAGATTGGTGACTTTCACGCTTACTGAAGTCAGACCCAGGTTCACCTGCATACCGATGTCATTGGATGGGTAATTGAAGGTTGCAAACGCGCCCACGCGGCTGTTCGCGGTCAGGCAGGTGAAGGACGCACCGTTGGTCGGTGAAAAGCCATTGGTCAAAGTGATGTTCAGCGTGCCGCCCAGAGTGGCGACTCCCCCTGCCCCGCCGGACGCAACCGTCACCAAATCAAAATCAATTCCAGGCGAATACCCGCCCAAATCAATGTTCAGAATGCCCGCAGCCGTTTGCTGATAGTTGCCGGCAATGTCCATTTCACCGAGCGGCAATCCCGGGCTGATCGTGGCGGAATTAATGACCGTCTGTACGTTGGCCACCGTGACGAGACCGGTGCCCACCAGGCTGCCACCAAGGAGTTGAACCGGCTGGGCTTGCGCCGTCAAAGCGCCGCCGTCGAGCAAGGTGAGTCCGTCCGTTTGTTGATTAAAGCCGTAGCGGAGGGTGTTGGTCTGAATTTCCACGGTACCCGTGTTCAGGAACTGAAAATCAATCGAAGTGGTTCCCAGCGGCGCGGTGGCCCCGGTCTTGCGAAAGCTGCCGGCATTGACGAAGACCGGTGTCGTGCCGGCCCCTGAAGAGGCATTGCCGTCAAAGGTATTGTAAAACGTGGCGCCGAACAGATTACTGATGACCGCGCCATTCGCCCCGGTAAAATTGCCGGCGCTCCAGACGGCGAGGCCGGGATTGACCAGTTTGCCACCGTTAAGCGTCACCCCGCCGTTGATGGTGAGTCCGCCGCCCGCGGTGACGAGCGCATTCGTGATCGTGCCACCCCCCAAAGTTAATTGCCCCGTGACCGTCACCGGACTGGTCCCGCCCAAAGTGCCGCCCGTCAGATTTACCGTGGCCACCGTACCGGCACTGTTGTAGTTGAGCACACCGCCGCCGACATTCAGCGTGGCGGCAGTGACATTGCAGCCGGAAGCCAGCGTGGCGGCCCCGGCGGTCACGCTCAACGTTGAGCCGGCAGCGAAGAGGCCGCCGGCAGCGAGGGTGGTGGCAGTGCCGCTGACGCTCAAAACGCCTGCCCCGGTGACCAGTGAACCGGGGACCAGCGCGTGGCTGCCACCACCGAAATTCAGCGTGGCCCCGAAGGCGTTGCTCATGGTGCCAGCGTGCGTGCCGCCGAGATTGAGATTCAAGGTCTGCGCCAGCACGGCCACCAGGCCACTGTTATTCAGCGGCACGGTGATAATCGTGCCGGCGGTGCCGGCGGTCTGGCGAAACAGCCCGGAATTATTGATCGGCGTCGCGGCGCTGCCACTCCAACGGCCATCGGCGGTAATTTCAAAAGTTCCGCCGGGTAGATTGTTGAGCGCAGCGCCGGCCGACATGGACAGATTCCCGCCACTCCAGGTTCCAGTGCCGCTGTTGTTCACGATCCGGCCAAACGTCACGCCCCCGCTGCCTATCACCAGCACGCCGCCGCTGTCGATGGCCGTCGTCCCCGTGCCACTCATCGTGCCGTTCAACCAATTCAAGGTGCCGCTGACCGTGAGATTGCCAGTGCCGGTGAGTATGCTTTGCGACACCAGAAAATCGAGATGGCCATTGGCGTTGATCACGCTCGCGCCCCCGACGGTGACGGTGGCGCGGTCAATGGCCAGCGTTTGGAGGCCACTGGCGCCACCGACCGCAATCGCTCCGGCCGCCGCGGTCGTGCCGGCCGGCACCGTGACGGTATAGGTGCCGCTGTTGGTAATCAGGGCATTGTCCGCACCGGTCGGCACTTGGGCGGGACTCCAGTTGCCAGCGGCGTTCCAATTGCCCGTGCCGCCGATCCAGACCAGGTCGGCGGCGTTCAAACTGCCGCCAGCAATCAGCGTCAGGATTGCGAGGGCCGCCCAGGCAGTGCGGCTGGTGATTGAGAGGACAAGAGTAATGAGGTTCGTTTTCATGGTCGTGTTAATATTGGTTCACCCACCAGCCAACTGACTGTTCGTGTAGTAAGAGCGTCGACGTGGGAAATTGTTCCCGGAAATATCCAACTCTCTTATCTGGGAACAAATGAGGCATTGAAGACTCTTACTATTGATCACGCGCGTGGCCGGGCACATGGAATTCGGAGGCTTGGTGGCAGGTGATTACCAAGTCCTCATATATTTGTGAACCTCAACGAAGCCAAATCCGTTTTTCGACGCTACCGGCACGGCACGGCGGACATCGAAGATCCGCAGATTGCGGCCGCGCTCAAGCTGGCGAAAACCACGCCGGAGCTGACCGATTGGCTGGTCGCTCACTGTGCCCGGCAGTTTGCGCTCAGCCAACAATTTCGCCGGATCACCGCGCCCGACGGGCTGAAGGAACAAATCATTTCCGAACAGGCGGCCAGCCAGAGGAGGATTGCCACCCCCTGGCCGGCGGTCCGGCTCGCGCTGGCGGCCGTCATCGTACTGGGCGGCTTGCTGGCAATCGTCTGCTTTCCGCGTCG
>Ga0302322_100000328_pt1 | contig 35716 bp, 28 predicted proteins | sample Fen_T0_2_FD_203757 | JGI IMG/M metagenome (GOLD analysis project Ga0302322, IMG submission 203757) | Peat permafrost microbial communities from Stordalen Mire near Abisko, Sweden - Fen_T0_2 | ecosystem: Environmental > Terrestrial > Soil > Wetlands > Permafrost | place: Sweden: Abisko...
ATTGTTTCCGTTGGGGAAATTCCCATGGCAATAGGTATTGGTACAGGTGAGCGTGCTATGTGAATAGGATGGCTTTCCTGGCCCCGCAAGAGTTGAGGTAACGACCGGACCAAGGAACTGTATCTCAGCACCCGCCGTATTGTCTATATGACCGGGGGAGGTGAGTGATGCGGGAACTTTATGGCATTCCATGCAAGCGACGACCGCGCCAAGTGAATCAAGTCCTAGCATGTGAGATTGATGTGTACCAACTCCAGAAAAAGAAGAAGAGGTGTTTCCATTGAGATCTCTGGGAGGTGCTGCGTTGACATCACCATGACAAAGAGTGCAGTTTTCAGGCCCACCTTGTTTGTTATGGCATTGGAAACATGAAGATCCGGAAGCGCCGCCTCTGTAATCCGGTCCGTGGCATTCTTGGCAGGATGTAAGGGTATATCCGCTTTTTGCAATCGCCATTCCGTGAAAATTGGCCGAGGTTGAATCAGCCCAGCCTTGAATATGAATCTGGGATCCGGAACTTATTGCGGTTGGTAAATCTTTTTTCAAATCACTGCATGAGATGAGCAGGAATGCAAGTGACAGAATCGAAATAATTAAGACGTGCTGTTGTTTCTTCATATTCAATCCATCCAATTAACGGTGGCAATATCCGCAGAATTTTTGTCCCTTCACACCACCCGGCCGAGCGTTGATATCTGTATGGCAGGTATAGCAATTTGCTCCGGGGTCAGTATGCCAAATTCCATGATTATCCGACATGAATCCTCGATCATGAGTCTTTGGATCTGTTCCTTTTATTCCATCAACATCCGTATGACATGTTATGCAAACTGCATCCGCACCTTCAATACTGTGGCATGCGGCGCATGATTCAATGTCGCGCTTTGCCTGCCGTGCATGTTCGCCGCCGCCGCTTCCAATGCCTAAGGTCGTAAATCCTGCGACTGAATGCGATGCCGGTTTGAAAACTCCCTGATTGACATTCCCGCCCGCTTTATGACATTCGGAACAGAATTGTTCTGTACTGTGACAGGTCTGACATTCTATCGCTTTGCCTTTTGCAGAAATGCCATGCGTGAATTTGAAATTGAGATCATGAATCTTTGTCAAACGCATTCCTTGTCCGCGGTCAATAGCCGTCAGTCGAGGTGAATGCAGCGACATTAAATCTTTCCCCGGCACATCCACTTTCATCAATTCACTTCCATTATGGCAGTCGACACAGGATTCCTGCGTATGACAAGCACCGCATGCGGCATCGCCCAGTCTTGCAGAAAATTTATGTTCGCGAACAAAATTTGTCCGGTTGTGTTCCGCTGGGCGGAGAGCAGCGAGATTGGTGTGGCATTTTTCACATGCATTTGATGCTTTCACATCGTTATGACACGTTGTGCACGTCGTCATTGCGGGAACAAGTTCCCCTGTGCGTGCACCTGCTTTATCGAGAACGGTGTGGCATGTTTCGCAAGCTGTCTTTTGACTGTCGACATGTGCTTTGTGTGAAAAAATTAATTCTCTTATCGGATTTGGTGTTGGAGTATAAGTCGTTGAATCGGCACCGACGTGGCAATAGGTGCATTGCTTGGTGAGCTGTTCTTCGTGACAACTTTTGCATGTTTCCATTTTGGCAAGGAGGTTATCCGAAGCTTTTCCACTTGTCGCTGCTCCGCTATGACAATCCACGCACGCCGCACCGGCTTCTTTGACATGGAATTCGTGCGAGAATTTCACGCGTTTGGGTTGTTGATCACTGCCGGACGCTTCGCGTGATGTGAGTACCACAGTGAAAGCAATCACCAGTATCAGCACGACACTGAATACCAGGTACCTATGCCTTCTAAGAAAGAACGAACTTGTTTGTGTTGTTGGCATAATGATCTCAGAAAATATTCAAATGGTCACTCAGATAATAGCTGCCCCGGAAAAAGAGCCGCATATCGTTGCTGTATACTTTATTTTGAATCCATTGCAATTGCAGATCCAGCGACAACGCTGATACGGGCCGGTAGACTGCCCCGATCGCAGCACTTAACGCATCTGCAGTCGGTGCATCGCTTTCCAATTTATAATGCGCATAGCTGATCATCACTGTTGGTGTTAATTTATTATTGAATATCGGATAACCTGCGTTTGCGGAAACCGCCGCCAATTCACCGCCATAACCCGTATTCCAACTGAAACTGGCTGATGCATATTTCATGCTGCCGCCGACAGTGACACGGTTTGAATTTTCATCGCCGTAGGAAACTGCACCAAACTTTCCAAACACCTGCCAATCTTTACAAATGGCATATTCTGCGCCAAGTTCGTATTCGCTGACCGTATTGTATGCAAATACCCAGAAGATAGAATTATATGATAGGCGGGGTTCACGGTGAATATATTCACCGGTCAGGGAGAGTGGTTCCATAACCTTGACACGAGTAAACAACTGAATTCTGGATAACTTTTCCAGATTTAAATCGACATCACCACGGGCATACGCAGACACGTTCTTGTAGTCAACACTCACATCACCGCTCACATATTGTTCCGAGGCTGCGCTTGGATTAATCTCAGTCAGAACCGGATTAAAGAGTGAATCTCTGCGGAGCGCCCAATAGAGTTCAGGTTTAATATTCTTTGCCATATAGCTCAACGACAAGCGAGCAAATTCCGCGGGAGTGCCAACTACCTGGGCTCCGTACATATTGTTGTTGCTGGCGTCTTTGATCATCTCAAATTGCTGTCCCGGTTCCGGCAGCGCGCCGTAATACCCGAGCACCTTAATCTTGGAATCCAATAATCGTACGGAGGCAACACCGCCATCTATCGTGCCATTCCCGACGCCGGCGAAGACCGCTTGTCTGCCAAGGCTAAAATCTGCCATGTCATACAAATTAGAATACTTCACGTATAAATTGTAGACACGGAAGGCACCACGATCATTGAGGGGACCGGTGAATTCCTGTGATCCCTGTAAATAGGAATGAACGGATAAGTGATCACCCGCGAGCGAGAGCTGTATCGTTTGATATCCCAGCAAGTAGTTGGTTGATTTCCCTACTGTATCCTGCCGCTGCCATGCGTTGGCGGATGAGACAAGCCGTACCTGAAACAGTTGAGCGAATGTTTTATCCTGTCTCATAAGAGACAGGATAAACATAGCCAAGAGTATCAGACCGCAATATCGTATTGAGCGTTTCATTGGTTGTCGATTATATGTGATCGCGTTTCATTGAACCGCGGATTACAGGGCGCCGTATTTATTCTTGGGAGCACCCTGCCGAATAATGAGAAAATCTAAAAAAGTTATCCTTTTGGAATCGGATGTTTGATTTTTGACCACATTTCTTCAAACTTAAAGGATTTGTGTGTTGGGCTTTTCTCGTTGTGGCACGACGTACATTTTTTTTCAATTGCACCCTTGTCTTTGAAATCCGTTAATCCGGCGGCAATTGCTTTTGCATGGTCTTTCATGACCGGCATAGCTTTAAATGCTGAACCGGCACCGTGGCAAGATTCACATTGAACACCATCAGCCACGAGCTTCACATCTCCTGAAATGGCATGGCATTCGAGGCATTCGGGTGATTCATTTGCTGCTTTCTTCAGACCCTTTGCTTTTGCAATTTCAGCTGACTTCGCATTGGTTAATGTTTTATACGCTTCCGCATGTTTGCTCTTCTGCCAAATTTCAAATTGAGAACCTTTCTTGTCGCCTTTATGGCACATACCGCACATTTTTGCGCCAACATATTTATTTTGTGCGATTACCGAAAATGACAGCAAAACTATTGCCGCCAGAAAGAGTGAAATAATTTTCTTCATCGGGAACTCTCCTTAATTGTTCTGTGTTAAGATATTATTGAGAAATAGGTTTTCATTTTTTACTTATTAGGGGAGAAGTGCGCCCTAATTAATATAACTTGCCGCTACAATAGTAATAATAATTGTGGAGATCACCAACTTTTTTTTGAACAAAAAATATTAATGTTGCCCATCTGTAGGGATTCCCGACACGGTGTTATAACGCTGTTTATTCTCTTATTCTTGGAGTTTCGTTCAATACCTATCACAATTTCATTTCAATATGTATTCTTCAGTATAAATGTGGATCATTAACCGTTTCTATCTTTAGTCTTTTTTTCCAATCGCCTTACATATACGTAAAGAGAAACAGCTAAAATAGACAGAATAATTGTTGAAATCCCTAAACCTATTCTTCTGAAAAAATATTCATGAATTGAGGTCTGGGATTCTTGAATCACTTCATTCGCTGTTTTTAATCCATTATCAACCACTTCTTTAAACTTCGATTCATTAAAAGCATGAACCATCGTTCGGGATTGTAACCGTGCCTGTCGTATATCCTTGAGTTTAAATTTCGCTTCACTCACCTCCATGCCCTTTTGTTCTGCTTCTTCGACCAATACTTTGGCATGGCGTTCTTCTGATTCCAATGTATCAATAGCGATTCGCATAGACTTGGCGGCTTTATATCCAGCCAAATTTTGGCTCTCCGAATGGCATTTCCTGCAAACGGCATCTGGAGCTACCCCTAACAATTGAGAGGTGGCGGCGATAATTTCATGATTACTGTGACATGTTTCGCACTCAGGAAGTTTGCGGTCATCAAATGCTTTTTTATGCGGACTTGATGAAAAAAGATCAGCGTTGAGAGCATGGCACGTACCACAAACTTTTGAGATTGATTCCACTCCGGGAGGCATGGCGCCGTGATTTCCGTGGCAGCTGTTACAGGCAGGGGCTCCTTGATCATGTTTTTGAAGCAGTGCAATACCGTGAACACTCTTTGAATACTTCTGATATTGGTCAGTCGGAATTTTGTACTGCTTCATATAGTCAACATTGCTATGGCAGGTGGAGCATGTCCCGGGAAGGTTCGAGGCATATACTTTTGATTTCACATCCTTTGCAGAACGGATATCATGACTTCCATGACAGCTTGCACATTCGGCTGTTTTTGCATCACCCTTGGCGTTGAGCATGCCGTGAATACTCGTACGATATTTTTCTAGTTGATCAACGGGAAGAGATGGATTATAAGACCGCATCAAAGGAATGTTTGCATGACACCGGGTACACGTTTTTACAACATTCAAGGGATACACAGGAGAAGAAGGATTTTTCACTGATACAATTCCGTGTGCAGTATGACACGTGATGCATTGGACGATGTGCTCTTTGCCTTGTAATGTAAGTTTCGCATGAACGCTTGTTTGTAAAAACTCCCATTGATTGGTCGGCAGGGAGGAGCCAAACGATTTCATTTTTTCAGGAGAAGAATGACAGGCTGAACAAGTTTTAGAAATATCGTCGCCTTTCGGCACTCCATGAAAACCTGCCTTCTTATCCATGGCCTGTTCCATGTCTTCGGCATTCGCATTGCCGCCATGGCAGGCTGCACAGGTGATTCCTTTTTGGGAATGGATATCATGCTTAAATAATTCTGACGGTTTATCGCCTGCCGTGAGATGACATTCCAAACAACGATCGTTGGCAAAAACATATTCTTGTGGAGCGAACGCAACAACGAGGGCGGCGGCAATAAAATACATGTATTGTTTCATGCAAGCCATCCAATGATAGTGAAGAGAATGATATACAGTACTGCAAACAATCCAAGATAATTTACCAACCGATTCTGTTCTCCCCGCGAACTCTTCTGATCCCAAAAAGGTACCATGGTCCATAATACACCTGCCAGGGCAAACAACAGAATACCTAACACCTCGCCATCTAAAAACCATAATCTGCCGGGAATATATTTCAAGGTCTGAAACATAAAAAGGAAATACCATTCAGGTTTTATTCCAACAGGGGCAGGGGCAAATGCGTCAGCTTTTTTCCCTAATTCCCAGGGGAAGAAAACCGCAAGAATAGCCAGAAGATTGAGTACCAGAAGCCACAGTGTCAGATCGCGCAAAATAAAATTGGGGAAGAACGGCATGGACTTGCGTTCAGATTTTTCTGTGATATGAAGCGGTTCACTCATTCCCTGTCGTTGGACAAGAAGGAGATGAATACCGAGAAGAACTGTAAAGAGCCCCGGCAGCACCGCCACATGAAAACCGAAGAATCGAGAAAGAGTTGCGCCGGTAACCTCTTCTCCGCCGCGGAGGAACGTCAGCATCGGCTTGCCGATGACGGGTACAACGCCAGCGATATCAGTGCCAACTTTTGTGGCAAAGAAAGCAAGTTCGTTCCAGGGTAACAGGTAACCGCTGAATCCAAATCCTAATAAAAGAAACAACATCAGCATGCCGGTTACCCAGGTAATCTCGCGCGGTTTTCGGTATGCTTTCTCGAAATAGACACTGAACATATGAATCATTGCCGAAAGAATGAACAGATTTGCCGTCCAGCTGTGGATGGAACGAATTAACCAGCCGAATTGAACTTTCGACATGATAAAATTAATGCTCTCGAACGCAAGCTCCTCCCCGCTCTTATAATAGAGAAGCAGGAGAATTCCTGTTACCACCTGGATAATAAAGAGAAAGAGTGAAACGCCTCCAAAGTAATACCAGACGGAATGGCGGTGCACGGGAACATATTTTTTCCCCATGTAATTTACTAAACCCTCGATCTCAACACGTTCGTCGATCCAACGATAGATTCGTTTCAGGAATGAGTTCATACTTTTTTTGAGATTAGAATATCGTCGCCCTGAACCACAACACGGAGCTCATCAAGAGGACGCGGTGGTGGACCAGAGATATTTCTTCCGTTCAAATCGTACTTCCCATTGTGACACGCACACCAGATCGTGCCATAGTCTTTCCGGTATTGTACCGTGCAATCAAGATGAGTGCACGTAGCGGAGAACGCGCGCAGTTCATTATTGGCTGTCCGAATGAGAATGACCGGCTTGGTGCCAAACTTAATAATTTTCCCGCTGTCCTTTTCAATCTCACTCAACTTTCCCGCTTTAACACTAGACACTTCTACCTCTGCCTGTTTTGGCGGGATGAGATATTCAAAGACAGGATACAGAACCGCACCTAGAAATGCTATCACTCCGCCAGAAAGGATGATTTTGAGGAAATCTCTTTTCGTTTGTTGGTTTGGAATTTCAGGTTGTTGATTCATAGAGAACGATCTCTCTTATTGAGGATTGTGACAATCGCTGCAATTCATTTCTTTCCATGCGTTTCCAATATCTACCGGATGGCGATATTCAATACCGCTTAACGACATACGCAATCCTTCCTTCTCAAATTGTTGCGCGAGGATTGTATGGCACACATTGCAATCTCGTGATAACACCTTGCCGTCGTCAGAAACATGTTTTCCGTCATGGCAGCGGAAACAACCGGGATAGTACATATGTCCAATATTATCCGGAAATTTTTTCCAACTGACATGCATTTCCGGAAAATAATTTCGGGCGAATATTTTTTGAATTTCTGATACAACGTTCGCGATAGTATCTTGCTTCGTGCTCGCCAGTGCCGGATAATTCGTCTGATAGTATTTTTCAATGACAAGTTTAATGCTGTCGAGGCCGATCTGTTTCGTTGAATAGGATTTCTCGAGCGCTTCGAGTGATATGCTTTTCACATTCGGAAGATTGGGATTGATCCAGCCCAGGGACATGACATGATTAATGGATCTTGCCGGAGGATGATAAATATGTGTCGGACGGTTATGACAATCAATGCAGTCCATCCGGCGAGTCTTCAGTGCTTTGATTTGCTCGTCTGTCAATCTGTTTTCTTTACTTCGATAGACGACGACCTTTCCTTCCGGGTTCTTTGACCGTATCCATGGGATGCTTTGACGCTGTGAGTCCGTTGCGATATAAGTCAATTCGTTAGCAATGTTCATATGCCAATGGATCCCGGATGTCGGGCCCGCCTCGATATTTCCGCCGCCAATTTTGACGAGGAGATCCAGCATCCAGCGCGTATTCTTTTCATCGGACAAGAAATACGTATTCTTCAGCGCTTTCTCACTGTAGAAATGTTTCGGCCAGTGACACTGTTCGCATGTTTCTTGCGCAGGGCGCAGGTTCTCAATCGGCGTCGGTATGGGTTGGGGATACTTATGGAAGAGCGTTGCATAGACTTGATACGCTCCCGAGAGTTTTGCCCGCACAAACCAACCTGCACCCGGTCCAATATGGCACTTGACACATCCGACACGAGCGTGCGGTGAAAATTCATACGCAGTATATTCCGGATTCATGACCGCATGACACATCGTGCCGCAAAATTTATCGGAATCTGTATACTCGTACGCCTTGAAACTGCCGAATGCAGAAAAGAGGAGGAGCATCAACCCTCCGAACGTAATCCAGAAAAAGGCATTTCTCTGACGCGGATCATTCAGGTCGATGCGGGGCAGTTTCATTTCATGAGGCAGCCCCTTTTTTTCGCGCCGATGCTCGCGCCAGGTACCATAGAACACCAATCCCAAACCGAACAAAATAAAGACCGGCAGGATAATAAACGTAAGAATTCCAACGTACGGTTTTTGTTCTCCTTCGAAGAGATCGAGGATTGTCAGGAATACCACGAGGCCGAAGCTGACCGATGCAATTGCAGCACCGATCAATGTTCGCATATTATAAAAAGCTGGAGGAAAGAAACGTTTCATCGTTTGATGACTTTCTTGCTTTTTCTCAAGAGGTTACTGATACGCAAAGACCATTGCATAAATGATCAAGAGTATCATACTCACACCGATCGTTAATGCTGTCCAACCAAATATACGAATTACCCGCACAACAATTTCAGGATAAGGTTCAACCAAATGTTTTTCGAGATCACCGTTCCTTACCAATGCTTCATATTCAAGCGGTTTGTCTTCTTTTAATTCTTCAAGCGTCATGCGTCCCGTGAACACCACCAGGTCCATCGGAAATTTTTCAGGGCGAAAATGCGTGTTGAAAAAATGCACGGTAAAGATAAATCCGGTTGCGAGCAATGCTTCGTCACTATGAATAATCGTTGCAACATTGATGAGCCATCCCGGAAGCAATAATGTGAAGAACTCGGGGAACCACAGCATCAAACCCGTCGAACCGATGACAATCATTCCCCAGAACACGGCAAAGTAATCGAATTTTTCCCAGTAGGTCCACCGGCCGTAATCGGGACGCGGTCCCCTGCCGATGAACCATTTGAAATTTCCAATGAGATCCCGCAAATCTTTTTTATTGAATACCATGGAATCCGGCCCCAGCAACAGAGCACGCCATGTACCATACTCGCGCCGTTTTCGCCGAACCAGATCAGTGATGTGTATGATAAACAAACAGATCATTGTCGTAGCAGCAACGCGATGAATATATCCGGCGGATTCAAAACCACCAAAGAGATGAGATAAAAACACCGCCCAGGATGTATAAGCAAATTTCAGCGTCATCCCGGTCGATGCCAGGCTTAAGAAACAAACAATCATAACAATATGCAACAACCGATTCAATCTTGTAAACCGCTGATATTGTTTCTCGTTGTTATTTTCCACAACTGGTTCCATCACTTTTTATCCCCGGATAATTCTTCCTTCTTGTCTTCTTCAGATGGTGTTTCTGCAGGCAAGGAGAGTTTCTTCCTCTTGTCTCGCTTCATCTTCAATGCACGCGGTAGCCAAAGCAAGGTATGAATCCCGCTGATGGTAAATGTCACGACCAGCAACCCCGTCATTCCCCAAAACACCCAGAACAGGATCGGATATTTGTTCGGATCATGGTGTGTTGCATGAGTGAGGTACCCGGCAAATTTACGCGTTGCACCTGCATGACACTTCTGGCATGTCCCTACAACATTGTCACGGCTTAAATGCGATTTTGGATCAGAGACGCGTAAAATATCATGTGCTCCATGACAATCATAACATTTTGCAGTTTTCGTATAGCCCAGCTGTGATACTTTACCATGGTAGGTGTCAAAATAGGTTTTGGAGATCTCCTCATGGCAGCGTCCGCATTTTGTCATAATATCAAGTTTAAATGCATTTTCGTCAGCGCGCCGTATGGTATGCGCTGAGTGGCAATCATTGCAAACGGGGAGCGGTTTGTCAGTTTTGTTTACCAGTGTCGAGTGAATGCTCTTTTCAAATTGTTGCTCGATTCCACTATGACATTTACCGCATGTTTGTGGGAGATTTTTCGGATTCACACTCGAAGCCTCATCTTTACGCGGAAGAACACTGTGTGCGGTGTGGCAATTCGTGCACATCGCGGTCACCGTTAAGCCGCTCTTCATCAATCCCTTGCCATGGATGCTTTCGGCATAATGTTCAATTATTCCGTGCTGATCACCGGTGTAGCGGACGGCGGCTTTTTTCCCTTCGCGATGACATCGCGCGCAAAGTGCCGGAACATTTGTAGCAAATGTTGGAGAAGACTGGTCTGCTTTGCCGAGAATCTTGTGAGATCCATGACACTCCTTACAATTCGGCGCGTTGGAATCGTTCTTTGCCAATAGTGATCCATGGATGCTCTTCTGAAAATTCTGCCCAACTTCAGCATGGCACGAAGTGCAATCGACCTTCTTTTGAATAGTCTCGCAGGCGCGAACTCGCGATGCATTCACGTCTGCATGGCATTGACTGCAGGCGGTCTTAGCATGCCGCGAATGATTCAAATCGTCCACCTGGACAAACAGCGATCGGCCGTCGTTCTTCGCATTGATATCTTTATTCTCATGGCAGCGCAAACAATCTCGGTCTGCCATGCCCTGATCGTAGAATACCTTGCGGATTTTGTGCGGCTGGTGGCAGTCGATACATGCCGGGAGGGTATGTGCTTCCTTTTCCCATAACTCACCCTTGATCACTTTTCGATGCACCAATTCAATCTGTGCATGACACTTCGTGCAGGTCTTCGCGATATTCTTTCTGGCAATAGAAGAAGCAGGATCGGTGTGCGGAAGGATGGAATGCGGAGTATGACACGTTGCACAATTCGGTGCTACGATCAGCCCTTTCCTCAACAATCCTTCGCCATGGATACTTTCAGAAAAGTTTTCAATGATATTCTCTTGATGGATGGTACGTTGTTTCTGAACGACGGAACCTTCCTGGTGGCACTTACCGCACGTATAAGGTACTTTTAACGGAGATACAGATGAACGTGAATCTTTTGCTGAATAAATTTCGTGTGTACCGTGGCATTCCTTACAATGCGGCGCGAGCACATCTCCACGCGCGATGGCTTTTCCGTGCAGTGACTTCGCATGAAGTTCCTGTTCTTCAGAGTGACATTTTCCGCAATCCACGGAGGCCAGTTCTTCGCTATGCGGCAGCTCTTTACCGGCAAGATCAGCGTGACAATCGATACAGGCTAGTTTGGCATGAGTTGATCCACCAAATTTCTTTTCATCAACAAACACCGAGATCGCTTTTCCATTCTTCGTACCTGACAATGACTTGTCGTTGTGGCATGCGAGGCAATCCGTGTTTTCTTGCGCAACGAGCAGAGAGGCACGGCAGGCAAGGAGAAATGCCAACAGCACCCAGGTGCGAACCATATTCATCTTTATGCGAACGGTCGTATGCGTGCTCATCTTGTTCAACGGAACCACTAGTCTCCTGATTTATCCGAAGATTGCTTTTCGTCAATCTCAGTGTACTTCATTTCTTTCCGCTTGATCTCTTCCAGTTCGAGCGGATGTTCTTCTTCCATTTCTTCTTCTGTTAAAGTCCCTTTCCAGAAAGCAAGATTCAAGGGGTAAATATCTGGATTGAAGATAATGAAATAAAAATGCCATACGATGATTGCAAGAGTGGCAAGCCATGCTTCATAGTAATGAACAGTACGGGCGACATCCCACCAGAGCTTTGTGAAAAGCCCCAGGAAGGTATTATCAAACCAGAGAATGATACCGGTCGCAGCCATCACCATCGTACCCCATACCAGCGCCCAGTATTCGCTTTTTTCGATATAACTAAACCTGCCAAATTGTGGTTTGTCCTTCGAGAAACCGAGATTGTATTTCATCACACCCATCGCATCCGTCAGATCTTTCCAGACCGGCAGAAGATCCCGGACCAATTGTTTTCCACGCTCGGTGAAAAATATATAATAGAGATGATAGAGGCTTGCCATGACTAAAATTACCGCAGCGATACGATGGAGAATTCCACGCAGCTCAAACATCACAGGGCTGATTTGGCGGAATCCGGCAACCCACCAAGCATCTGGAAAACGCAACGCAAATCCTGTCAGCACCAGCGTTAAGAAACTCACCAGCAATGTTCCGTGCTGGATCCGTTCTTCAAATGTCATTCGCACGTATAATCGATGTCCGGGATGAACCCGCTCAAGAAGGCCGCGGCGATACATCAATTGACGTTTAGATTTCCTGATGAAATCCAACAGGTTATGAACGATCATTCCACCGATCACCACGATAATAAGAATGATATAGGTGGAAGTAACGAAATAGAGAATGTCCTCTTGTCGCTGCTCTGCGATAACGTGTACGGATCCTTTTGTGAAATTTTCATTTGCGCCGGGATGACATTTTCCGCAGGTCTTTACTAAATTTGTTTTGCTGATCCGGGACGTCGAATCGGATGATGGTTTAATATCATGAACACCATGGCAGCTGGCACAGTTGGCAACTTCCACCGACCCATGTTTCCCTGCAAGACCATGATAGCTATCCGCAAAGCTTTGATACCGGTCGCTTGTAAATCCAAACTTTTGACTCAACTTGACAGATGAATGACATGGCGAGCAAACCTGTGACGAAACATTCGTTGCGGCAACTGGTGATTTTGGATCTGTATGCTTGAGTATATTATGTTCCCCATGGCAATCGGTACAGGTTGGTGCTGCCGTGACTCCTTTTTGAAGAGCCGTCCCATGGATGCTGGATTTGAACGCACGCGCAACTTCTGCATGACACTTGCCGCAGGTTTGCGGAATATTCTGCTTGTTGACTCGGGATGCTGGATTTGATCCCTTGTTCATTTCATGGCTGCCATGACAATCGACACAATTTGCAGCTTTCCCGTTGCCTCGCGATATTGCAGAGCCGTGAACACTGGCATCGTAGGATGCAATGAATCCGGCGGTCGGAGATGTACGCGCTCTTACATTCGGATCATCTAAGTGACAGGATAAACAAACTTTTTCCTGAGCACGCTTGAACTGTGCTGTATCCACACCTGCCGAAAGTTTCGAGATAGGATTACGATGACAGGTGATGCAATCTGGAGCTCCAACAACTCCTGCAGCGAGAGCTCTTGCATGCTCCGATTGAACAAAGGTTTCCTTCACCTTCGTATGACAGGCACCGCACGTCTCGACGAGATTTGCACCCGTCTGCTTTGAATCCTTTGCCTTCAGGGAAACAATACCATGAGTTCCGTGACACTGTTTGCATGCTGCGATGAGCTCCGCGCCTTCACCCTTTGCTTTTAGTACGGGACCATGAAACGCATGCCGATTCACAGCATTTTTATGGCACGTGAGGCAATTCACTGGGTCTATTTTTTCTTTGTGCGGTACGTTCTGTGCATCAAATCCGGTATGACACGCTGTACAAATGAGTTTCGCATGTGGTGATTTTTTTTGCACTGCGCGATCAACAAAGAGAGAGACTACTTTGCCCTTTCGCTCTGTAGTCAACGTACTGTCGGAGTGACATGCAAGGCAATCATCCACCGATTGTGCCCAGGCAATAGTTGAAAGTGTCGCGGCACCGATGAGTATCAACAGAATACAAAGTATGGTTGACCGATTCAGTATTTTCTTATTCATTACCATGAAGTGAATCTATATGCATTGAATGTGAATAGTATATACTCTTTCTCGAAGAATACACATAAAGTGAGAATGAATTTCTTGAATTACAAAAATTATCAGAGATATCTTGTCTTACAACATTTTGATAATCTCAATGACACGACTAAACATCCAATAAAAGGGCAATGATTGTACCAAGAACCAAACTGCATTTGCTTAATTATTCAGCGTGTGTCGCGTGGTTTTGTAGATAAATTCACCATAATTATCCCGAGAATTGGAATGTTTTTCTAAAAATGGGAATTTATGCGAATGTATTCAAATTGAATGAATTGAAAGCGTACTCGAAAATCATTCAATTGTCTGAACGAACCGACCTAGACAGAACCGCTGATAGCCTCATTCATCTGTTGGGGATCACTTTGGGTTTTCTCAAAGACTCTTCAAGCTCTGCGCGAAAGGCCGGGTGTGCAATGGCAATGAGGGCTTCTGCGCGCTGGTGAAGATTTTTTCCGTGAAGGGATGCGACGCCGTATTCTGTGACGACATAATGAACATCGGCCCGTGTTGTCACGACACCGGCTCCTTGTTTGAGTTGAAGGACGATTCGAGAAATCGTTCCGTTCTTGGTGGTGGAAGGGAGTGCGATAATCGGTCTTCCGTCTTTGGAATGTGCTGCCCCGCGGATAAAATCCACTTGCCCGCCGAAACCGCTGTAGATTTTCGTGCCGATAGAATCAGAACAAACCTGCCCCGTAATGTCGACTTCAATACAGGAATTGAGCGCCACCATTTTTTCATTCTGAGAAATGATGAAGGGATTGTTTGTATAGTCGCATGGGTGCAGTTCGAAGAGCGGGTTGTTGTGAACATAGTCATAGAGCTTTTGAGTGCCCATCACAAATGTTGCCACTACTTTTCCCGGATGCAGTGTCTTCTTCTGATTTGTAATAATACCCTTCTCGATTGCTTCCATGACGCCGTCGGAAATCATTTCTGTGTGAATACCCAGGTTCTGTTTGCCTTCAATGCGCGACAGTACTGCGTCCGGTATGCCGCCGATGCCTAATTGCAGAGTTGCGTTGTCTTCAATCAGCGGAGCAATGAAATCAGCGATGCGTTCTTCAATCTCTGATGCAGTGATGGGTTGAAGTTCGAGGACCGGAACAGAGCATTCCACAATTTTGTGCACGCGAGAAACGTGAATGAACACATCGCCCAGCGTACGCGGCATGCGGTCGTTCACTTGTGCTACCACGACCTTTGCGCTTTCCGCTGCTGCTTTCGAAGCAGCGCACTCAACACCGAAACTCATAAACCCATGCGCATCCGGGGGTGAAAGGTGAATCAAGGCGACATCAAGCGGAATGTACTTTGAAGAAAAAATTGCCGGTACCTGCGAAAGATGGACCGGTACGTAATCCGAATATCCATCCGCAATTGATTGCCGGTCGCCGGGACCGACAAAAAAAGAATTGTGCCGGAAATGCTCATGCATGCCGGGCTTGGAGAGCGGATCATCTCCAAACAATAAAATGTGATTGACTTCAATGTTGGAAAGTTCTTCTGCACGTTTTGCGAGTGCGTTCGTGAGCAGAAGCGGAGTTGCGGCATTCCCACTCACAAAAATCCGATCGTTCGATTTGATCACCCGAACCGCTTCATCCACGGGAACAACTTTTGATTTGTATTGATCAAGCCAATTCATGATCGTTCCTATCGAGCTGGTGTCGTGGAGGAATTGAGCATCTGCTGGATGTCTACCATCTTCAGATTAAATGCTTTTGCTGCGGCGCGATTGGTGCAACAGCCCTGGAACGTGCAGACCCCCTTGGAAAGACCGATATTGGCACGGAGTACTTGTTCCAAGCCAAGTTCAGTCGCTTCCCGCAAGAAGGGAAGAAGTACATTTGTCCATCCGACGGTTGCCGTGCGCGGTACGGATGCGGGAGTATTCGGAACACAATAATGTACGACGCCATGTTTTATAAATACAGGATCAGTCAATGTCGTCGGTCGGCTCGTTTCCACGCAGCCGCCTTGATCGATGGAAATATCGACGATCACCGAACCGGGTTTCATTTGTTTGACTAACTCTTCAGAAACTAAATGCGGAGTTTTTTCACCTTTCAGCAACACCGCACCAATAAGTGCGTCTGCTTCGCGCACCGCACACTCAATAATATATGGATCAGAAACGGCAGTGGCGATTTTCCACTGAAACAAATTCTCCACCTCACGCAAGCGGCTGATGTTCTTGTCGATAATCATCACTTTCGCTCCCACCCCGACCGCGACACGTGCTGCCGTACGTCCCACCGTTCCTGCGCCAAGAATGAGTACATCGGCAGCAGGGACACCGGGAATGCTTCCCATGAGTACACCGCGTCCGCCCGGACGGGCCTGAAGATAATGCGCCGCAACTTGAATGGAAATTTGTCCGGCAATTTCTGCCATAGTTTGAACGATCGGCAGATCGCCCCGCTCATTTTCAATTAATTCGTATCCGATGGCGGTCACATGCTTTTCAAGAAGCGTGTCGATTGTTTTTCGTTTCGAGATGGCAAGATGCAGCGCTGAAAACAATGCCTGTCCCTCGTGAAGAATATTGAGTTCCGAATCTGCGGGTGGTGCAATTTTTAAAACGATATCAGAACGATTAATCACTTCTTCCGGACTATACACGATGATGGCGCCTGCTGCGATATACTCATCGTCCTTAAAGAAACTCAGCGCTCCTGCATTACGCTCTACATACACGACCGCGCCGAGACTGGCCAATGTTTGTACCCCGCCCGGTGTCAACGCAACACGCCGTTCGGAGGGGGCTGTTTCTTTCAATATGCCGATGTTCATGCCTAAATTCCTTTATACGTCATTCGACTTGCTCAACAATAGGAAATGATTTTCTGAAGTGCAACAGACAATATTTAACTGTCTTTGTGGATTATTTGATGCGAGAAGGTTGCTTGCGATCGCGTTATCCCCCAAAAAAGTTACCCGCTATCTTGCCGTAAAACAACAATTACGTTGCCGCAAACAAATACCTGGTAGTAACCAGATAATTCTTGACACTGACCAAAACTTTCTGTCATATTTAGTGGCGGACAGGCCCACCAATAAATACGGCGTGTACATGTTTGAGAATGGAAAGTGAGTCTCAGTTTCAAATAATAAAACAGAAGCGTATTTTTTGAGCACTCTAATATAATACGTGAAACGTAATTCTCATTTAGAATATTGAGAAAGTTACACGGTGCTGAAGGCAGGCTTACAGGGGTTTTGCATGATAATCAAACATCCGGTTCAAAGCTGGAAATAATGCCTTCGCTAATTTGTCCGCGTGCCCGGATTTCATTCAGTTTCTGATTAATGTGCAGTACAATGCTACTTTTCTCTTCTAACAGTTCGCGCACAAAAGAATTCACTTCCGGATAATCACATTCCGTCATGAGCGTCTCATAGAACTGAATCATCTCTGCTTCTTTTCGCATCGCCTCAGTGAGCATTTTGCAGGTAATGCGGCAGTCATGGTTGCATGGTGCGCTTACAGGCTGACCTGCATGTTCGCTCCAGGTTTGAATTGCAGATTGTGTTTTATCCATTGGAGTCATCGTGCCCCCATTTCAACTGTTGCTTCTCTTGCCAGTTCCCTGCCCCGTACCAACGCTTGTTCATTCAGAGGAATGAGATGCTGACGATGCGGCGGCAGGACACTATGAAGAGCGCTCAGTACATGTTCCAACTGTACAATGGGACGCAGTTCGAGGAATGCACCGAGCAGCACCATATTTGCTACCTGTTTGCTTTTGAGTTTTTGAGCTTCTTCAATTCCGGGCAGAGCAAGCACTTCGATATCTTTTCTTACCGGCGGTCGGATGATCGTGGACTTTTCATAGATCAGGAGGCCGCCCGGCTTTAAGGCGTTTTCAAATTTTTCAATCGAAGGCTGATTCAATACAATGGCCGTATCAAACGTTGTAACAATAGGGGAACTGATACGTGCATCAGAAACGATCACCGTGCAATTTGCCGTACCGCCGCGCATCTCGGGGCCGTAGGACGGCATCCAGCTGACTTCTTTATTTCCTTCCATGGCCGCGTATGCAATAATTTGCCCCATGGAAAGAACGCCTTGGCCGCCAAAGCCGGCAATAATTATTTCTTGAGATGTGTTCGTATTCATACTCGCTTTATTTTCATTCCATGTTGGTTCTGTCGTTACAAATTTTCGCAGTGTTCCAATTTAACTCTTTGGTACTTTAATATCGCCCAGCGGATAAAATGGAAACATGTTTTTCTCCAGCCACTCATTGGATTCTATCGGCGTCATTTTCCAGCCGGACGGACAGTTTGAGACAACTTCGATAAAACAGGTTCCTCTTTTTTCTTTTTGGTATTTGAAGGAAGTGACAATTGCTTTCTTCAGTTTTCGTACGGCTGCGGTGCTGTGAACCGAATGCCGTGAAACATAGTACGCGCCGGGAAGCGGGGCAATCAATTCTGTAATCCTCAACGGATTACCCATGGATGCGGCTTCACGTCCAAAGGGCGATGTCGATGTTTTCATTCCGATCAAGGATGTGGGAGCCATCTGTCCGCCCGTCATTCCATAAATCCCATTGTTGATGAAGAGCATGAGAATATTCTCGCCGCGGTTGATGGTATGAATTGTTTCACCGGTACCGATTGCCGCAAGATCGCCGTCGCCTTGATATGAAAAAACATATTTATCGGGAAGAACACGTTTGATGCCCGTCGCGACAGCGCTTGCGCGCCCATGGGCCGCTTCTTGCATATCGATATTCATATAGTCGTATGCAAAGACCGCACATCCGACCGGTGCGACACCGATGGTCTCCTCCTGAATATGCATTTCTTCAACGACTTCCATCAGGATTTTATGTACAACGCCGTGTCCGCAACCCGGGCAATAATGCGTCGGTGTATCGGTCAGTGTTTTCGGCTTTGCATAAACTATTTCTAATCCATCAATATTCGCTGCTGGTTCCATTCCGTTCATCCTTACGCATGCACTGTATGAAGTTCTTGAGCAATTGATTCTACCTGTGCCAACACTTCTTCCGGCGATGGAATCATGCCGCCCATCCGTCCGTAGAACTGTACCGGGCGTTTGCCGTTTACTGCCAGCCGTACATCTTCCACCATTTGTCCGGCATTCATTTCCACTGTCAAAAATGTTTTTGCGTGCGTTGCACATGCTGCAATTACATCGGTGGGAAACGGATAGAGCGTGATGGGGCGAATCAATCCAACCTTTATTCCTTTTTCACGTGCAAGGTGCATGGTCTTATTGCAGATACGGGAAGTTAATCCGAATGCAACAAGAATAATGTCTGCATCTTCGGTCTGGAATTCTTCCGACCGGACTTCCTGTTGCATCTGGCGGTATTTTTCCTGGAGAACTAAATTTAATTTTTCCATCCGCTCCGGCTGGATAAAGAGAGACGTGATAATATTTCGCTCGCGTGAATTCGGTTTGCCGATCGTTGTCCAGGGGAAACTTGTTTTCGGCAGGGAGCCTGCTGCAGGCAAGGTCACTTTTTCCATCATCTGACCGAGTGCTCCGTCGGCAAGGATCATCGCGGGATTACGGTATTTCTCCGTTAATCGAAATGCATCGAATACAAAATCCACCATCTCCTGCACGGACGATGGCGCAAGAACGATGAGATGATAATCGCCATGCCCGCCGCCTTTCACTGCCTGAAAATAATCTGCCTGCGACGGCTGAATAGTGCCTAGACCGGGTCCACCCCGTTGAACGTTGACAATGACTGCCGGCAGTTGCGCTGATGCCATATACGAGAGACATTCCTGCATCAAACTGATCCCCGGACTCGATGATGAAATCATTGCGCGTGCACCGGCACCGGAAGCGCCGTGCACCATATTGATTGCAGCAATTTCGCTCTCCGCTTGCAGTATGACAACCCCAGGATAGTTGGGCGCCTGAATGGCAAGATACTCCATCACTTCTGTTTGCGGAGTAATAGGGTATCCAAAGTATGCCTGCATACCTGCACGCAAGGCAGCTTCGGCGAGTGCTTCATTCCCCTTCATTAATCGAATATGAGATTTTTCTGTTCCACCGGCCATGAATTTCACATTTCTAAAGTTAATAATTTATTGTACACACGCTACCGCAATTCTCCTCTCCTGATCTTCTCTCAAGAGATTTTTTGCGCGTCCGACTTCATCGTTTTTAATTGACGGTAGACGGTGATGGCGCTATCAGGGCAAACAATCGCGCAATTGATACATCCGGTACAAGAATCATTTTTCAATTGTGCGTAACGGTACCCCTTCGAATTCAACTGGGATGATAATTCCAGACAAGCCTGCGGACAAGCGGTAATACACAGCTCGCACGCTTTACAAATTTCAGTTGCAACAAGTACTGTTCCTCGAATCATTTACGTCATACTCCGTGTATATATTTTCATCAGCCACTTTGTCAAAACGGAACCATATAATAGATTGTTGTACGTTCAAGTAGTGTGCCACACTGCGTGAGAGTAGAGAGAACGGCTTAACTGTCATATTTCAAAAGAAAAAAGGTAATCTTGGCACTTTTAAGAACATTACAGAAAAAGCTTTCTCGAAAGCGGTAAGAAATAAAAACAATCAGATGGAGCTCGTCTCCCGTCACGGGTGGAGTGGTACAGACGAACTCCATCGTTCGATGTTTCCTGATTACCGGCGAAGGGCTTCGCCTGGAATACCGGGCGGATGTTCTGCTATTCGCTGTGCTTCGGATACAGCCACGGCTGTAATATTGACAATATCGTTGACATCGCAGCCTGGGACTAGTAAATACACCGGTTTGCAAATTCCCAGCAACATCGGCCCTATTGCCGTCGCGCCGCCAAGTTTTGCCAGAAGTTTGTACGCAATGTTCGCCGAAGTTAAATCGGGACAGATCAATATATTTGCATCACCTTTAATTTTGCTGAACGAGAAAAATTCTGATATAATATCCGGGCTGACTGCCGCATCAGCCATGATTTCTCCATCGACAACAAGGGTTGGTGCTTTCTTTTTAATGATCTCCACAGCCTTCCGTACTTTTTCTGTCAGCGGGTGCTGCGTGCTTCCGAAATTACTGAATGATAACATCGCAACCCTTGGTGTCACATTCATATACATTGCTTTTTCCGCTGTCAGAATTGCAATTTCGGCAAGATCTTCAGCACTCGGTTCAACGTTGACCGTTGCGTCGGCGATGAACAGCGTTTGATTTTTAAAAACCATCATATAGGCACCGCAGATTTTCTGCACCCCTTCACGTTTGCCTATGATCTGAAGTGCGGGACGGATCGTTTCAGGATAATGCTCGGTTAATCCGGATACCAACCCATCTGCTTCGCCCATCTTCACCATCATCATACCAAATATGTTATAATGATTCTTCAGCATTTGACGTGCTGTCGTCGGTGTCATGCCTTTTCGTTTCCGAAGATCGTATAACGCCGATACGTATTCCTCAAATCGCGGAGACTTTCTTGGACGAATAATTTCCACGCCGGTGAGATCGAGTCCGAGATCCTTGATACGCTGGTTGATCGTATCGGGCGTTCCCAACAAAATTGGTCTGGCGATTCCATCGTCCAGCAGCATTTGTGCAGCTCGTAGAATTTTATCCTCATCCCCCTCAGGGAAGACGATGCGCTTTGGTTCGCTCTTCGCTTTGTTGATGTAGAAGCGCATCACTTCGCGAGATTTTCCGAGACGCGCTTCAAGCTGATCGCGGTACTTTTCAAAATCTGCTATCGGACTTTTTGCGACACCTGTCTCCATCGCTGCTTTTGCAACTGCTGCTGCTTCATAAAAGAGCACGCGCGGATCGAATGGTTTCGGAAGAATATATTCGCGTCCAAACTCGATACGTTTCTTGCCGTATGCTTTCAATACATTATCCGGAACATCTTCTTTCGCAAGTAGCGCTAAAGACCTTGAGGCAGCAAGTTTCATTTCATCATTAATGGTGGAAGCGCGAACATCTAATGCTCCGCGGAAGATGAATGGAAATCCGAGTACATTATTGACTTGATTGGGAAAATCCGAACGTCCTGTTGCCATAATAATATCATCGCGAACACTGGTGGCATCTTCATACGTAATTTCCGGATCAGGATTCGCCATGGCAAAGACGATCGGTTTGTCTGCCATGGATTTGACCATTTCCTTCGTGAGCACTCCTTTTGCCGAAACACCGCAGAAGACATCGGCCCCTTTTACCGCATCGGCAAGTGATCGGGCGTTTGTTTGAATAGCAAAATATTCTTTGTACGGATTCATTCCTTCCGTTCTGCCTTTGTACACAACGCCTTTGGTATCCACAAGAAATATATTCTCCCGCTTCACGCCTAACTTTTCATAAAGCTTCGCGCAAGCGATACCGGCTGCACCCGCACCGCTGAATACAACTTTTACCTGATCTATTTTCTTTCCCTGAATTTCCAGTGCATTCATTAATCCGGCACCGCTGATAATCGCCGTACCATGTTGATCGTCGTGAAACACGGGAATATTCATCGTCTTTTTCAACGCTTCTTCTATATAGAAACACTCCGGTGCTTTGATGTCTTCGAGATTGATGCCGCCGAAGGTCGGTTCCAACAGCTGCACGGCTTTTATAATCTCATCCGCATTGTGCGTATTGAGCTCGATGTCGAATACATCTATATCTGCAAAACGTTTGAATAACACCCCTTTACCTTCCATGACCGGTTTGCCGGCAAGTGCACCGATATCGCCCAAGCCAAGAACGGCTGTTCCATTGGAAACCACGCCGACAAGATTTCCTTTGGCGGTGTACTTGTATGCGTCTTCCGGATTTGCTTCAATTTCAAGACATGGGTCTGCAACACCCGGTGTGTACGCCAGCGCTAAATCGCGCTGCGTTTGGCATGGCTTAGAAGAAACAACCTCTATTTTGCCTTTCCGTCCCATCGAATGGTAGTCAAGTGCCTCTTGTTTACGAATCATAAAACCTCCGTTCTAAGAATGATGATGACGAATTACAGTGATGGTCAAGTATAACGAGTTTTAGGAATGAACGCAACCCGAATGATATCTCGTGTGTTCATTCATTGTAATCGGGAAATATTTTATCTAAGTTATGACAGAAATAATGATCTATTTGTTGAATGGAGGTTTGAAGGCCGTGTTCAGCGCATGAGGGCCGTTCGTTCACCATTGCATCTTCGTCAATGATGTGCGGAATGGATAATTTTGTAAAACTCCATGGCAGCGTTGGTCACAGGTACACAAAACCGAACACTTGAGATTTTCTGCAGCTTCCCATGTGAATAGAGCACAGTGGAAAGGCCTGCAAGAATGAATAGTGAAAAGAAGGATGCGGCACAATGACGTACAAAGATTACTATAAAATATTAGGTGTCGGAAAAACGGCTACTCAGGACGAAATCAAGAAAGCCTATCGCAAGCTTGCCAATAAATATCATCCCGACAAGAACAAAGGAGACAAGTCGGGGGAGGAAAAATTTAAAGATATCAACGAGGCAAACGGAATTCTCAGTGATCCGGTGAAACGAAAAAAGTATGACCAATTTGGAGCAGATTGGAAACAGTATGAAGAATCCGGGCAGCAACCGGGGGGATTCGATTGGTCGAAGTATACCGGCGGTCGCAGCGGACAAGAACACACCATGAGCCAAGAAGAATTCAATGCGATGTTCGGCGAAGAAGGCATCGGCAATATCTTTGAAACTATTTTTGGACAGCAGGGCGGGGGAAGAAGCGGAAGAAGGAGCAAGGCGAGCAAAGGAGAGGACTTTGAAGCAGAGACAACACTGACACTCGAAGAAGCGTACCATGGTTCGACACGGCTCCTGAAGGTCCATGATCAGACGATTAAGATAACCATGAAACCCGGTATTGCTGACGGGCAGGTATTGAGAGTAGCAGGCAAGGGCGGTCGTGGATCGAACGGCGGCTCCAATGGAGATCTCTATATTACCGTTCGGATTGCACCGCATGATGAATTTCAGCGGAGAGGAAACGATCTCCTCTGTGAGAGAACGGTCGAATTATATACCGCTCTCCTTGGCGGTAAAACAATGATTAAAACAATAAAGAATACAGTCAACGTAGATATTCCCAAAGAAACACAGAACGGCAAGGTGCTGAGACTCCTGGGACTCGGAATGCCGGTGTATGGCGCGAAAAACGAGTTTGGAAATATGTATGTCACTGTCATCATACACCTCCCCGAGCATCTGAGCGAGCAAGAAATCGATCTGTTCAAAAAATTATCTCTGCTTCGGAAATAAATTCTGCGTATGCCGTTTCCTTTTTACAAAAGGCCGTACCGTTAAAACCTACACGAGTAACATGTAGTCCAGAAGACACAAAAGTCCGATTCCATAACCGCAGAATCAGACTTTTGTGGAGAACGCGGTTCACAGATTACTTCGTTAACCGAAAGCGAAATGGAATAGATACCCATACAGCAACCGGCTTACCGTTCATGAGTGCAGGTTTGAAAAACCATTTCATTGCCGCATCAATTGCTGGTTGTGTGAATAAATCTGAATCGCTTTTCAACACTATTGCTTTTTTTACGTTCCCTCTCTTATCCACTAATATTTTTACATAAACAATTCCTTCAAGATTGATGCGCTGAGCAAGAACAGGATAATCAGGTGTATGCCTAAGAAGTATCTCAGGATCGACTTCCGTAGCTTGAAATATATCAGGTGAAGGATCATTTTCTACATCAGGCGGAGTGACAAACCGATCGCCGGAACCACTATCACCGAATGGATTTGGCTTTGCATCTGGAATATCTTGACCGGCAAATTCGATGCCTGGTGTTACCTCACCGTCTGGTACGGGAATCGGGGTACCAATTGATATTTTTGTTCCCGCCAATGGTATTCCAATGTTTCGTAATCGATTATCCAATGGAGGAGGTAATGGTATAAATTCAATGCTTCTGTTTCCTCTTGGTGGTTTATTGATGACAATTGATTCTCCAGGCTTCAGCCACCCTAAAAGATGATAACTTCCTATCACTATTAATTGAATAGAAACGGCAACGACGAACGCCCAAGTCATATAGCGCTTTTGGAGTAAGCGTAGTTCCTGATATCCGTAGGTGGTGGGAACCGTGAGCGTTTTCATGATACTCTCTCCTTTCCTGTTTGAATGTGTATTTGATTTTTTGTACTATCTCGCTGTCACTTCCATTCACCTTCTACATATAAATGACATGAATAGACGAAAGGTAAATGCAGACGCAATTTTACTTTTTTAATGAAGAATCCAAACTATTAAACGCATTACGAAACGGCGATGATCACGCTTTGGTGGATTTATTTCATCAAAATCGCAGATCTATTGCTTCATTGATCATCCGAAATCATGGAACGGAAGACGATGTTGAAGATGTTCTTCAGGAATCACTTATCATTCTTTGGGAGCGGATTCATCATGGGTCATTCGAATACCAGGCAAAGTTGAGTACGTTTATTTATGCAACAGCGAAGAATATATGGTTCAGGCGTTTGTCTCGGCATCGTCGGGAAATTTCTATTACCGACGATACATTTGAGGTGGCAGACAAGGGAGCGACACCGCTGGAGGAGTTGGAAGAGAATGAGCGTGTCCTTGCCATTCAGCAGGCAATGGAACAGATCGGGAACCCCTGTCATGATCTCCTTCTTCTCTATTATTGGAAAGAAATGTCCATGGAAGAAATTGCACGAACACTTGGATTCGCAAATGCGGATACAGTGAAATCAAAAAAATACCAATGTAAGAAAGTCCTAGAACGACTGGTGAAGAAAGTGCTTGGAGAAGGTCATGAGTGATGTAAATTCAGAACACTGGACAATGGATTCAGATGTTTTAGAATCGTTTATACTTCAGCGAATAGATGAAAGCGAGACCGGAAAATTAGCGGCACACTTAAAACTCTGTCTTGATTGTCGTCAACGAGTACAGACGGAAAAGGAATTTATCGCAGGCATCCGCCGATACGGCCGTTTGGAAATGAAATATCGGCTACAACAACAGGTACAACACAATCAAAATAAACGGTATGATTGGACACAAGCAGCAAGCATAGCAGCTGCAATTATTTTAATGTTTGGAGCTCTGTTTGTTTTTCGTGAATTTGGCGATTTTGGAATGACTAAAAATAGTATAAGAGAAATTGTTCTTCCTGGCGACAAGCCATCACAGCAGGCATTTTGGATTACGGGAAGAGTGGTGACAACTGCAAGACACTATCATGAAACAAGGTCTCATCAATCAAATGAATTCATAATCAAGAAAGGTCATGCTGTACAAACAGTTATTATTCATCATGCGATGTTCTCACAGCTTCCCCATACTCAGCACACCGATGAACCATCCAGTATCCGCGCATACCTAGAACGAACTCCTCAGGGCATGCAATTAACGCTCTATACGGATTCGATGACAGATACTTTGATTGCGGGAATAGAACCCGTGACACCAGATTCACTGATCGTATTCTATCAAAGAATGCAAATCGCGTTTCATATTCCTGGGGGATGGGCTGGAAAAATATAGGAGCACAACCGCCCGATTTGCTCAATGCAGAATCGGGCGGTTGAGTCAATCACCAAACTCCTTATTTCGTTGTCATGATAAAGACGCCGTTCCATTCTGGAGGGGGCGGTGTGAGTTGATAGAGGTTTGCCCGCTCTGTATAGATCTGAGCAACATAACAAGATTCATCGAGTGAATATGCCTGCTGCATATATGCAATTGCTTCTTCCCATTTCCTTGAGCGGTACAGTTTCAATCCCTCGTGATACATCTCCAGGGCTTGTTTCTGGTTTTCAGTCATCACCATGTCTGTCGTGCCAAGCAGTTCATACACCTTCACCGGTTCTGTCTTGCCTTTCACCTGAATCAAATCAAGTTCCCGCACAATGACTTTGCTTTTTACATGCGTATAGGTAAAATCGCTAATCATGATATTTGATTTGTATTGTTTGTTCGCACCTTCGAGCCGTGAAGAAAGATTCACGCTATCACCGATAACGGTATAATCAAACCTATCCTTCCCGCCCATATTACCAACAATCACTATACCGGTGTTGATTCCCATTCGTACGGTGAGCGGGGGTTTTCCTTCCTTGATCCATTTCGGTCTGAGTATTTCCAAACGCTTCTGCATATCCAACGCTGCAAAACATGTCCGTAACGCGTGATCTTTTTGAGGAATGGGAGCACCCCAGAAAGCCATGATTGCGTCGCCTTCATATTTATCCAGTGTGCCTTCGTACTTCAGTACAATACGTGTCATTTCATCCAAAAATTCATTGAGCAATGTCACCAATCCTTCCGGCTTGGTATGGTATTGTTCCGAGATCGTCGTGAAGTTGGCGATATCGGAAAAGAACACGGTCAGTTCGCGGCGATCACCACCGAGTTTTGCTTTCTCCGGATTCGAGACCAATTCGTTTACGACAGCAGGATTTATATAATGGCCAAACATATTTTTAATGACCGCTTTTTGCTGCCGTTCGGTCAAGTATTGATAGACAGCTGTCCCGAAATAGGCAAAGACAATGGCAAGACTCGGATTCACAACATTTATCAATATATTGCTATTACTAAACACCATAATAGAAACTTCAAACACTGCCCCCACGAGAATGACGGTCAAGAATAATGCGCCAATTTCCAGCAGCCACATATGCCGCAAGTGAACCTGCTTCAATGCTAATAAACCGTAGAAACAAATGAGCGAGAGAAGAAGCACAACCATAATTTCAATTATCGGATCAGCTGTCGTGATGAAGTTTTTATCGATTACATTCTGAATGGCGGTGGCATGAATCTCTACTCCATTCATCGCGTAGTTCTTTTTACCACCTTCTTCCCTGTATAAGGGCACATTGTGATAATCGCGTTCTTCTGCCATCACGGAACCGAGGATGACAATTTTATTTTTAAATAATTTCATCATCGTTGTGTCGAATGCATTGATCTGTTCGCCTAATTCCCGTATATCAAATTCATCTTTTGTTTCAAACGTTGAGTCATCTATGACCTGTGAAAACGGGACATAGCGGAATGTTTTATCCGGGCCATAATAGTTCAACATAAATGTGCTGCCATTCCGCGGGATCTTTCGATCTTTGAGAATAAAGAATCGGTCATCTCTCCAATCGACGGTGGTACCTGATTTGAGTTTGAAGTATTTATTGAGGGCGGCAAATCCCAGCGTTGGCGTTTCCCATCCACTCACGTCGAGCAACGGAAAGTACGACCGGCAAACATCATCTCGGTCTTTGATAATATTTGTTACGCCGATATTTTTATCGACATCATAAAAAACATTATCATACGTTGGTTCTGTTGCACGTACGACGACTTTATCATTCGATAATCCACTCCCCACGGTAGTCGCGAGCACCACATTGTTGTACTTCTTCAGCGTTTCGCGTAAGATACTGTCACCTTGAACATTTGATTGCAGCGTTATGTCAAACACGATGGCTTTTGCACCGGCATTATTTAAGTTTTCAATGACATGTGCGTAATAAGACCTGGGAAACGGAAATGGTTCGATGAGTGCTTTCAGATCTTCTTTGTCGGAGATGCTCACAATGACAACATCGCCATCTTTTTTGAGATCGCGCATCTGCTCTGTTCGTTCATATTTGCTTTGGTAGCGCAGGTCAATTGTCAACAAATCGATATTCTTCAGAAAGCTTAATTCAAAGAGCCATCCCTGTCCGATAATAACGACGAAGATACCGATGCCGAGGCCGATGGCTAGCCTTATAAGGATCGGTAATATTTTTCTTTTGAATTCATAGGAAGTCATAATTCAGATTCCTTTTGAGGCGTACAGGAGGAATGTTCCCGCTTCTCTACGAGAATGAAGAACAGCGGGAATGGACACGCGACATTTAATTTGTTAGAATGTAAACCTATAAATAATACTTGCAATAAGATCGTTTTCTTTACCAGGATATTGAATGATATCAACCTGGCCAACAAGAAAATGATTTTCCACCACCTGATAATCGATACCTGTTTGTATTAAGAGCCGTTTGAAATCACCAAATGACGGAGCCACGGTTGCCAGCAGATTGAGGCGCTCATCAAAGAGCCGGTACCTCAGATTCAACGAAAAGGTTTGATAATTGAATGCCTGGCTTTGCGTGGTTTTGAGAAATCCTCTCACAGAATCTTGTAATGCAGAGTACGTTTTATTCTGGCTGAGAATAAATGCGACAGTTGTTTGCAGCGGGATAGTGTAAAGGGTCGTTAACGCTGCAGAAAAGCTCACGTTATCCTGATCGCGTTTGTAAAACGTGTTGTCTTTCTTATTTGCGATACTGGCAGACAGCGTCGCTGATTGACGTGCCAGAAGTTTAAAATCAAAGTTGGCTGCAATAAAAAAACGGTTGGTAATTTCGTCAGCAGTATTACGTCCCAGGCCTGTGGGAATAACCGCATAGTTATTCATGATCGAACCCCACCCGGTTGTATCAGCATCCAAGATGATTGCCTTGTTTTTCGCGTAGTCGTTCGATAAATCAATTGGATTTTTCCGAGTATTCATCCCGTATCCAACGGAAAACGAGGGCAGATCGACACCCGGAAATACCGTTATGTAGGTGTTCAATGTATTGTACGTCGTGGTCGGCGTGTTTGCATCATTCTGCGTGTTGTTGCTTTTTGTTTCATAGGAAACGCTTGCCATCATTTTGTTGTCCAGCAACCGAATACGATCGGAGATACTGAGACCGACAATATCCGTTTGAATAAAATCATTACCGAACGATTTATACGCAAGCCCGCGCCGGAATACCAAGGCACGAATATAATTGTTGAAGTAATTCAACGAAAGTTCTGATTCGTACGCCAATGACGGCAATGAAGTGCTTGCCGGATTGACCGGCCAGAGCTGGTCGTTGACGGTAATGAAGTTTCTGCCAAGTTTGCCGGTCGAGATATAATCATTCACAACATTTGCAGAATCGGACTTTCCTATTCCTAAAGTTTTAAAATCATCATCGGTCCAGCTGCCGCTGGAAATATCGTTATTGGACATACTCATCGCCGCTTGACTGGTCCACCGGATTTTCTGGTTATCGAACGCAAACAGTAAATCAGCGCCGGCTACAAAATTTTCTTGCGGATATGTTCCATACGCAATAGAATTTTTATCATCTTTCGATTTCATATACGTAAAGCCTAATTGAAAGTGTTCTCCGCTCCCAAAACTAGGACGAACGGCAAAGAAATCACGGCCAAATGTGCCGGACGTATATTGTTGATAGATACTAGAGTCACCAGCGGCATTAATGCCCCGGTAGACAGTTGCTTTCGGACGTGATGATGAGACCGAACTGGAAGTATCATAATATAATAATCCACCCAACGTTCCTTCGATCGCGCGATCCGTTTTTCCGTAAGAGACATCGACATTTAAAAAACCAAATGTCAGTGATCCGGTAATTCCACGCACGCGCTTTCCGCTGACAACGAGCGATGGCAGCATCGGATAGGCATCGCCGACCTGTACTTTCACATATTCGTCTACTTGCAATGTCCCGAGAAATCTGTTTTGCGGCTGGCGATCTGATTGTTCTTCATTCGTCACGTGGATGTCCCCGCCAAACATCAAATATTTGTATGTTCCATTCATATGAAGATCGCCGCGTGCATAGGTGGTCTTTGTCACATCAATCTTCTCGTTCCGTACTTCTACCTGGCCATTGCCCGCATATTGCAGTGAACTCTTTTCTTCTTCGATCGCCGTTGTAGTAGAAAGATTGAAGTCTGACCGTTTTGTAAAGTACACATTTCCCAAGGTATCGCGTAATTCAATCTTCACGGAATGCAAGCCAAGCGAGAGTGGTTTATCAAAGTTTTTCGGACTGTAGAGAATCACATCGTCGGAAAGCAACGCTTCTTTTGTCACGTCCGCATCATCAAGATAGATACGCGTACGATGTTTGTCGACGGCATCGGATGTAAACATAAGCGACACAGCTACCGCCAAATCTTCTGCGGTCAACGTTTCTCCTTGCTCGGGACTGAGGAAACGAACTTCCACATCTTTTGGGTCGACTCCCTTCACTCGAATTTTTATCGGATTGACTTCCGGATTATCTGACGGGAATGTTGCTAGAGTGTTGTCGCCAAGACGCAATTCGATATAATAGTCTATGTACGGCGGTGTCATTGCTTTCGCCGGGATCGTGGCAACAGCAGTTCGGCCGGACAGTAGCATATCAATTTCTTTGTATTCCGTCACTCCAAATTCACGATAGTGAAGCAATACTCTTTGAATCTGTGTATTCTGTGTCAGATCAACGCTGACGGAAAGCGATGTTTGTTCAGAGGCAGGTGGAATTTTGACCTCCACAACAAATGGACTGACTTGTCCATACAGAACAGGGATCTGAAGAAAAAAGCAGGAGAGGAAAAAAGAAACGGCAACGTAGCGAATTCGGTTCATATCAATTCCCTTAAGTGATGTGAGCTAAAATTCTAACGAACGACATAGACGATAGCAGAAACGGCGGGTTAACCTGCGACCCGCCGTTCAATGTATTAAAAGCATTTGTATGAAGCAAGACCAAGGCATGCGCCCCGATCAGTTTATTCATTCCATTTCAGAACAAGCGTTTTCTTCTGAAGTGAACCGGTTTGACCGGGGATTCGAAGGACACGCTGAACCGTCTCAACCGGTACAGTGGAGGGTTTTGATGAACCGTCCTGCGGCACAATGACTGTCGTACCGTCACTCAATCGTATTGAAAGATAGTACTCGATTTTTGGGTATTTTACTTTCTCTCCAGATAATTGGCCCTGAGCAGTTTGTCCTGTAATGATCAACGGAAGCTCGGTATATACCTGTTCGTTTTGTTTTCGATAGAAGATGCTTGCGGCAACTGCTTTTCCTTGAAACGCCGACAAGTTGACGCGAACAGAACCGGCACGCTTCGATTTGAGACGGTCAAATTCTGCAACGACAACACCGGATTTGCTTGAAGAAGAATCGCCGCCTTCCCCAAGATGCTGCCCACTCCTAATACCATTGAGTGTGTTATTGCCCGCCTGATGTATATTAAAATTACCGCTGCTATCGGCAGTACCTGTATGTCCTGTGCCGACATGCCCGGTTCTGCCAGACAGGGAATTTGTGAAGTCAGCAAGGCCTTCACTGATTGTCAAAGAGTCCACATAGCCGCCAGATACGTACCCACCCGTTGTTCCACGAATCGACGCAACGGAAATCGGCGATGAAAAACGAAATTGTTCTGTCTCAGCCTTCTTTACGTTGAAAATCATATTTCCGCGATCCATATGGACGCTTCGGCTCAGAATTTCTTTTCCCTGTACCTGACCCTTTATGGTTACGATGGATTTTTCGCGGAGGATTAATTTTGATTGATCCGCAAAAAGAATCATTGCGAGCGATCCTTTGTCGGTCTGCACTTCGTATCCGGATTTTAATGTGCTTAATGGAACAGCTTTCTGCCAGCCGGTGGCGGGTGATTTCATGTTCACATCCCGGATCACTTTCACAATGTATGCGGAAATATCTTTTTTATCTTGTTGCCCTTTTTGCCCGAGTGAAAGCACAACAAGGAGCACCAATACACTAATGATGAAAATTTTCTTGATCATGGTTCTTCTCCTTAAGCGCTTATTGGTTTTCAACACTGAGTTGTAGATTCAAATCCGGATTGTTTGCGAGATCATGAAGGAGCGTTTGCAAATCTGTTTCAGTCAACATACTGCCATCAAGTGTCATATTGCCGTAATCCTGCCACGCAACCCAATTGGTTGGATCTGCTCGAAGCGTCGAAAAAGTTCCAGAAGTGCTGCCGGCAGCGGTGCTTAAGAAATTATCAAGGATCTTCCCAACATTGTCGTTCGTAATGCGAAACACGATTGGTCGACTGGAGTTTCCGACTTTCCCACGATTGGTGGTCACATTCGCTTCGACTTGAAGAACGTACGCCTTGTTTTCCTGAAGCTGTCGGTATGCATCTTGTGGATACGTGAGGGAGGTTGCGCCTGTCAATTCTTTTACAAGGTACGGATTTCCGCCCGTCAAAGCATCCTGCGGTGATCGGTGATTCACACCGGCTTCAAAGACAGAAACTTTGATAGAATTAACACTCGTTGTCCAGCTGAATGTTGGTGCAAGATTTGTAAAGAAACTTCCGTTCTTCGGTTCGTTGATTTCTACAAAGGCTTCATCGGGAGCAGAGAATGGAATAACGATCGTTTTCGTTGTACTACCATATCGTTTACTCTTATCCGGTGAATAGACTACCATCGTAATTTGATAGGTACCAGGTGGAGCTGTTGGAATCGTTGTTGCCAGGTCCTCCAATCTTTGCCGTAACGCTTTGTCTTCTTCGTACCCGGCATTGAGGAGCGGCAGAGGACCATCTTTTGTAAAGTCCCGTGCGGAAAGAGTCTTTCGTCCAGCAATAAGAAACTGAGACGTATAACCGCTTACCATTTTTTTAAGACCCGGGTCCCCGCGAAGTTGAATATCCGTTTCGATATAGAGGCAAACCGGCAATGCCGCACTCATCGATTCCGGTTGTACCACTAAGTCCAACGTGATACTGGGAATTGTTGAGCTTAATTTTTGAGTTTTCATATCAATAAAATCTGCAAGATAGATAACATCATAATCTGCAAAATTCAGCGTTGCCTCAACACTAGGCGTTTGAGCTTTGGTTGTTGTGAAACAAAATCCTAATACGATCACAACAAACAGAGGCAAGAACAATTTCATCTGGGTGCTATTCATGGCACAAACTCCTTGGATTTGTTAATTTTATACCTCCAGTATAGCCGATGGAGCAATAAAACATGTTGATATCTATCACACGGGCAGGATTTAAAAATTTAACACATCATTATAAAGAACGAACGCCATAAATACAAGCAGCAGGATAAAACCGGCCTGCTGAAGAGCAATTTTTACTTTGGTAGGTATTTCCCGCCTAAATACGGCTTCATAGACCAGAAAGAAAAGATGCCCGCCATCAAGCGCCGGAAACGGAAGGATGTTCAGCAATGCGAGACTAATGCTTAATAAACTGATAAATCCCAAAAACTCCAGGATGCCATTATCGGCAGATCGTTTCGCTAATTGGGCAATTTTAATAGGTCCGCCCACCGATTTACGCAGGGAAGCTTTTCCTGTTGCTATTTGATAGAGATTGGAGAGAAAGAGGACGCTTGTTGTCTTCAGTTCTTTCACACTGATCGGGAGAGCTTCGAAGAGGGAATAATCTTCATGAAGTATCGGTCCCTGATAAACGCCATTGAGAGAAATCCCGATGCGTCCTTCGGCGGTCGGTATCACTCTCGCATTCATTTTTTGATTCCCGCGCGCCCACGACAACAAAATTTCTTTCCCGGCATTTGCTTTAATCGCTTCCTGTAATGAACCAAAGCTGATCGCTCCCTCGTTCACCGCAAGAAGCGTGTCTCCCGGTTGTAGACCAATCTGCTCAGCCGGTTTTCCCCGGTCTACCAGTTCAACGACAGGAACAAAACCGGCAGGGGAAACACCAAAACGTTGTTCAGTCAAATCCGGCATTTCTGAACGGCGAATAAAAATAGTATTGACCGTACCGGCGTGCTGTATCTGAATTGTTACATCAGATGTCGCCGATTCGGTGTACAGTGTGCTTTCAATTTCATCCCATTGTTTCATCGAGTGGGTATTGATAGAAATGAATTTATCGCCACGGTGCAAACCGAATTTTGCTGCAGGACTGTTGGGTTCTACATAACCGATTTCGGTTATTGGACGAACCGTCTTGCCCTGGTGAAAAATAATTCCCCAAAAAATAAAAACGGCAAGCAAAAGATTCATAAGTACACCGGCAGAAATAACGATCATTCGCTGCCAGATAGGTTTCGAGCGAAACTCCCACGGTTGCGGTTCTGTATTTAAGAACTCCGTGTCCATACTTTCATCTATCATTCCTGCAATTTTTACATATCCGCCGATGGGAAATGCAGCAATGCGGTAATCGGTATTGCCCTGCAGATCAATATCATCTTTCAAAGAGCCGAAGGTGAATTTATTGATCTTGTTCCAGCCGCAAACGCGGTTGCCCATTCCAAATGAAAAGACTTCCGCCCGCATTCCACATGCAATGGCTGCAAAAAAGTGCCCAGCTTCGTGCACGATGACAAGGACGCCAATCGTGACAATAAAATAAAAGATCGTACTTACTATTGCCATAGGGTTAATTCATTCTGGTTGTATGATTCTGTTCACTGTTGAACGCTGGCTGTTACAATAAAGTTCGTACAAATTCGCGTGTCTTGCGGTCACTTTGAAAGGTATGTTCAAGATCGGGTGACTGGTGGTTCGGTTGCATGACAAGCGCCTGCTCAATTAATTCCGGAATTCTGTGAAAGGGAATTTTTTTCTCCAAGAAAGCCTGTACGGCGATTTCGTTTGCAGCATTCATAATAGCAGGAGCCGTTCCGCCCAACGCTATTGCATCATACGCTAATTGAAGGCAGCGAAATTTACTGCGGTCAGGCGCGAAGAATGTCATCGATTGCAGCTTCGGAAAATCTAATCGGTTGCCGTTCATCGGACATCGTTCGGGATAAGTCAGTGCATATTGAATCGGAAGTTTCATATCCGGAATGCCCAGCTGCGCTTTGATGGAACCATCCACGAATTCTACCATCGAATGAATAACCGATTGGGGGTGAATGACAACATCAATTTGGTCTATCGGCAGACCAAAGAGCCAGCGCGCTTCAATCACTTCCAGACCTTTGTTCATCAACGTCGCTGAGTCAATGGTAATTTTATTTCCCATTTTCCAATTAGGATGATTCAGCGCTTGTTCAACCGTAATAGAAGCGAATGCTTCCCTGGGTGTGTTCAACAGGGGGCCGCCGGAAGCTGTCAGGATGATCCTGCTTGCCTTGTTCCGATCTTCACCAACGAGG
>Ga0302322_100000329_pt1 | contig 35695 bp, 29 predicted proteins | sample Fen_T0_2_FD_203757 | JGI IMG/M metagenome (GOLD analysis project Ga0302322, IMG submission 203757) | Peat permafrost microbial communities from Stordalen Mire near Abisko, Sweden - Fen_T0_2 | ecosystem: Environmental > Terrestrial > Soil > Wetlands > Permafrost | place: Sweden: Abisko...
TGCCACCATCATGGACCGATAGAAAATAATGAAGGGCCGGATCAGGCTGGAAAGCAGGTTGCCGCCCAGGTACACCAGGGCGAGCAGGCCGAAGATGCCAATGCTGTCATAGACACTGCGTACCGAATCCGACATGAAATGCCGGATCACGTGGCTCCCATCCAGAGGTGGCACCGGAATCAGATTGAATACAGCCAATACAATGTTGATGATCATCAATTCATAAATCAAGAGAACAGCCGGATCCAGAATCGAGCCCGAAAGGCCGCCGATCCCTGAGCCCACCGCATGAACCAGCAGGTGTCCGGTCATCGAGGTCAGGGAGATGATCCACAGCAGAATCAGCGCCCCGGTTGCCACGATGAAGTTGCTCACCGGCCCGGCCACCGACGTCAGGATGTCGTCGCGCACGGGATTGCTGAAGTTCCGCGGGTCCACCGGACACGGCTTCGCCCACCCCAGCAATGGAATGTGACTGATCGCCGCCACCAGCGGTAGAAGCACCGTCCCGATCGGATCGATATGCTTGATCGGATTCAGCGACACCCGTCCCAGCATGCGCGCGGTCGGATCCCCGCAACGTGACGCGGTCCACGCGTGAGCGGACTCGTGCACGCTGATGGCGAACAGAAACGCGATCATCTGGAATGCGATTTCCGCGTAGCTTTCTGACATAGGAATCTCTGATTCTAGCAAAGGTGGGAAAAACGCAGCGCCGGCGCCCTCGCCGGCTGTCACTCGGGCACCCTGCCCGCGCCTGGATTGCAGACGTCAGAAGTCAGATTGCTGAAGGTGAAGAAGTAAAGCGGCCAAGGTTCAAGTCGAAGATTGCAGGGTCGACAGGAAGGCCAGGATCGCAACGGTTCTACTTCTGCAATCTGACTTCGAACTTCTGCCTTCGCCCTACTGTCCTGCCCGCGCAGGCGAGACGATCAGCCGGCCTGGGCTGCGCTTCTTGCTCTCGCCCTTGTCGTGCTGATACAGCAGGGACAGCGTTCCTTCGGCGGAAGGCGACGCGCCGGCCAGTTCCGCCGCCAGTCCCAGATATGAGCGACCGATTTCCTGGTGTTCCTGCAAAGCTACCGGACTCCCCTTGTCGATGGCAGGACCAACGACCTGGAAGTTGTTGGGAACCTTCCACAGGACTTTGCAGTTGGTTGCCTTTTCTACATCCTCATCGCTGAAACCCGGAATTTTCTTGTAACGGTTGAGAACCACCCGCAGCCGGTCGCGGCCAGATCCCTCTTGCAGGAACGTCTGAATCCGGCCCGCGCTCCACAGCGAAACCACATCGGTTTGCGTGACCAGGAGCACGGCATTCGAGAGGTCGCAAACAATCTGGGTGGCTGCATCCAGGCGTCCGGAGCAATCCACCACCACAAAGTTGTACTGGCTTACCAGCAGGTCAAATAGCTTGGCAATCTCGGATGCGGTCGCAATCGTATTGTGAGGCTGTTGGGAACCAGCCAGCAAATGCAGCCCGCTGTTGAAAGGTGTCATCAGGCCATCCAGAAGCCCGCCGTCCATGCGGTGCAGGTTCTGGAACGCGTCCATCACGGTGAATTGCGGGCGCAGGTTCAGCTGCAGGGCGCAATGGCCGAGATTGGCAAGATCGACCAGCACCACGCGGCCGTGAGTCTGTTGCAGGGCGACGGCGGTGTTCACCGCCGTGGTGGTCGCGCCCGCCCCGCCTTTGGCGTTCAGAAATGTAAAGATTCTCGCTTTACCCGCGCTGCGCTGTGCCCGGCTCAACGAAGCCGAGAAACGCCCAAAAGCCTCGATCAGCGCCTCGGCGCCCGCGGAGCGATCCAGAAACTCGCGCGCCCCAGCCCTCATGGCTGACACGATATTCATGGGCTGCTTCATGTCGCCCACGGCAAAAATCGTCGCCTCGCTGGTATTGGCGTGGATCAGTTCGATGGTACGAATTGCTCGCTGCGGGTTTTGCGGGTCGATGTCCACCAGCACGATGTCGGCCCGCTGATCTTGCAGTTGCCGCAGGACGGTATCGCTCGGACCCTGAGGGAAACCGACGTTGCTGAACACCATCCGGGTCAGATGAGTGCTCTCCAGTCGGTTGGTCAGGGTGGCGGATTGTTCGCGATCCTCCGTTAGGAGGGCGATGGCGATCCCCTGCATGAGTCGGTTCTCGGTGTCTTTAGTCATGCTACGAACTTCCTGCGCCGGAGCCAAATGACCTTCGTAATCGAAGAACGCATTAAAAACATGGCAGGCTCGCCAGCAGGGAATCTGGAATCGGGCGCGTCGCCCAATCCTGCTGAGCTAGTGATTTAGTGCAATTGTAAGGCATGGCACGGCCTTTGGAAAGCCGCAGCGGAAGCCGCAAGTACTTGACTCAATGGGAAATCGCGCCCGGTCTGTCGGTCTCCGAATCGGCGGGAGCCACCGGCGCCAGTCCCGATGCCGATTCGCCCTCAACGGCAGGCAGATACTCATAGGAATCCAGATGCACGGCGACTCCATTTCTTTGTCCCGCACCGGAAACATGGGAACGTAACACCCGGCCCTGGCAGCGAACCCTCATGCTCTCGCCCAGCGTGATTTCCGAAGGCATGGTGAAGGTCAGTTCCACTCCGTCGCCTTCCACCAGCGCCGCTTCGGTGTAGAGAAAGACCCCACGCGAACTGACGTCCTGGCTGAATCCGGAAATCGTCCGGTTCTCGCTTCGAATCAGGATGGGGAGGTGAACCTCGAATCGCTGGCCAGCCCGGCGCTCAAGTCGAAAAGGCTCTGTACTCATTGCTTTTCCTTCCCGGTGGCGGCGGCAATTGGAGAGGCGTGCCGCGGGACTAGTACTCTATCCTGCTTCGACCCCTCGTGGAAGTCTCAAGTTGGTGACTTTCCCGCCCTGTGGAAATATGTGCGCCTGGTAAACAGCAGATCGCCCGCCGCTCTCGATCGCAGCGTCCCCCCGCTGCATCTTTCGCCCGGTTGCCCTCATCATAAATTTGTGCCAAGGTTCTAAAAGTGCCACTGAGGCGCCGAACTCCATTACAATCCCAGAAGGAACAAAATCCGAAAGCGCGTCTCAGTCCAAATGGGCGGTGACCCTGCGCGCCCTGCGTCACCGTAACTTCCAGCTTTTCTTCGGCGGGCAACTCATCTCCCTCACCGGTACGTGGATGCAGAGCGTGGCCCAGGCGTGGCTCGTCTACAGCCTGACGAAATCTTCTCTGTTGCTGGGCGCGGTCGGTTTCGCCAGCCAGATTCCCGTTTTTCTGCTGGCACCCCTCGGCGGTACTGTCGTGGATCGGGTCAACCGCCACCGCCTGATCATTGCTACTCAAACCGCATCCATGATTCTGGCAGCAATCCTGGCCTGGCTTACCCTCACCCACCGCGTCCATGTATCGCACATTTTCATCCTGGCAACCCTGCTCGGCGTGGTGAACGCCTTCGACATCCCAGGGCGCCAGGCCTTCCTTGTCGACATGGTTGGCAAGGATCACCTGATGAACGCCATCGCGCTCAATTCTTCCATGTTCAACGGCGCGCGCGTTGTGGGCCCGGCTGTAGCGGCAATCTTGGTCACCAAGATTGGCGAGGGATCGTGCTTCGCTGTAAATGCCGTCAGCTATGTGGCGGTGATCATCGGCCTGCTGCTGATGAACGTGCGCAGCGTGCACCGCGCCGGGAAAAATTCCCCCATCGAAGACATCATCGAGGGGTTCCGCTGGGCCAACAAAACAAAAGTAATCCGGTCGCTGTTGCTTCTGATCGGCCTGGTCAGCCTGGTCGGCATGCCCTACACCGTGCTGATGCCGGTCTTCGCCGACAAGATCTTGCACGGTGGCGCTCGCGCACTGGGAATTCTGATGGGTGCGACCGGCGTCGGGGCCCTGCTCGGCGCGCTAACGCTGGCTTCCAAGACCGGAGTCAAGGGCCTGGGACGCTGGGTCGCGATCACCTGCGCCGGTTTCGGCGTCAGCATCTTTCTGTTTTCATTTTCGCGGATGTTCTGGCTTTCCGCTCTCCTGTTGTTGCCCGCCGGCTACTCCATGATGCTGCAGATGGCATGCTCGAACACGCTCATCCAAACCATGGTCCCCGACCAGCTCCGCGGCCGCGTGATGGCCCTCTATTCGATGATGTTCATGGGAATGGCGCCCTTCGGCGCACTCTTCGGAGGAGCGCTCGCCCAACGCGCCGGCGCCCCCATCACCGTCGCCGTGGGAGGTGTCGCGTGCATGATGGGAGCCCTCTGGTTCGCCCGGGAGTTGCCCGAACTCCGCATCGAAGCCCGCCGCCTGATCATCGCGCAAGGCCTGGCCGGAGGCGAACCGGAACAGGAGATCCTCACCACCCAAGCCGTGGAAGACTAGGGTTCAAGACTAGCAAGGAGTACTGGCGCCCCCCACCTCGGCGGGATTCTTCTGGCTACTGGTCACTAACCACTAACCACTGCTTCACTGCGCTTCCTGCGACAGCACCGCGTCGTGCTCCACCTCGAGCTTTTCCGGCCCGGCAGCGAGCGCCGCCTTGCCGTACTCATATCCCTTTTCGAAGGCCTTCAGATTCAGTTCCTTGAAGCTCGCCGGCACCGAATCAGCCACCGCTTTCCGCACTGCATCGGCCTCCAGCAATTGCGTCACTGCCGTGAAGAATCCGACCATGACGATATTCAGTACCATCCGCTTGCCAAGTTCCTCGGCCAGTCGCGTGGCTGGCACGCTGTAGATCTTGGTCTGTGCCGGTAGATCGGTCACGCGCACCAGGTCTCTCTCAATCAGCAGCGTTCCGCCCTCTTTCAGTTCCGGAGCAAACTTCGAGTACGCCTCCTGCGACATCACCACCATGACGTCCGGATGCGTTACATACGGATAGGCCACCGGGGTATCCGACAGCATCAACTGCGCGCTGCACGCTCCGCCCCGCGCCTCTGGACCGAAGTTCTGCGTCATGGTGGCGAACTCGCCCTGATGAATCGAAGCGGCCTTGCCCAACACGATCGCCGACAGGATCACTCCCTGCCCGCCAAATCCCGCTACCCGAATCTCCGTTAGTGGCATGAGTCCTCCGCGCAACCGCCGTCACCGCACGCATAGCCTTGTTCGTCGTCGTAGTCCACGTACTTGTCGCCCAGGCTCTCGTGCATCTGCGCCTTCAAAAGCGAACTGTAGTCCGGACGGTCGCGATCCACGAACTTCCCCACGATAATTTCACCCTGCATCGTCAGTCCGACCTCGCCGGTCGGCGCGCCGTGCTTCGTCTTGCTCTTTTCCTTGTAGTACTTCATCGTGTCCAGCCCGTCGCCCAGCTTGTTGCGCCGCTGGTAAAGCGTCGGACACGGCGAAATCACTTCAATGAAGCTGAATCCCTTCTTCTGAAACGCTTCCGAGATCGAACGCGCCAGTTGCCGCACGTGGAAGGTCGTCCAGCGCGCCACATACACCGCTCCCGCCGCCTCGACCAGATGGGGAAGATTAAAAGCCGGCTCGAATGTCCCGTAAGGTGAAGTTGAAGTGATCGCATGCCCCGGCGTGGTCGGAGCAGTCTGCCCGCCCGTCATCGCATAAATCAGGTTGTTGACGCAGATCACTTTCAGGTCAATGTTCCGCCTCGCGGCGTGGATCAGGTGGTTCCCACCGATTGCCGAAAGATCGCCGTCGCCCGAATACACCACCACATTCAAGTGGGGATTCGCCAGCTTCATTCCAGTCGCAAACGGAATGGCGCGCCCATGCGTAGTGTGGAATGAATCCAGCTTCACGTATCCGGCCACGCGTCCGGTGCAACCGATTCCAGAAACCAGCGCCAGCGATTTCAGATCGATCTTCGATTCGATCAGCGCATGCGCAAAGCAGTTGACGGTCGTGCCGATCCCGCATCCCGGACACCAGATGTGCGGCATTCGGTCCGAGCGCAGAAACGGTTCCACCGGATTGAGCGTGGTGGGATTGATGAGAGTGCTCATCGTACGGCCTCCTGAATGGCGGCAAGAATTTCTTCGGGATGGTGAACGCTGCCCCCGGCATGCGGCACCAGGATGGTCTTGGCTTTCCCCGCGGCGGCCCGCTCCACTTCGCGCACCATCTGCCCCAGGTTCAGTTCCGGTACCACGAACGCCTTGGTGTGCGCTGCCAGTTCGCGAATCTTGTTTTCCGGGAACGGCCAGGCCATGATCAGCCGCAGCTTTCCGACTTTCATCCCGCGCGCGCGCGCCATCTCAATCGCCCGTTGCGCCACCCGCGAGGTGATCCCGTACGAAACCACGATCACGTCGGCATCAGATGTTTTTTCTTCTTCAAACATCGCGATGCGGTCCGCCGCCGAGCGAATTTTCTGCTGCAGCCGCGTCACCAGCTTCCGCTGCATCTGTGGCGTCATATTCGGATAGCCACGCTCGTCGTGCGTCAGGCCCGTGACGTGGAACTTGTATCCTTCGCCGGCATGCGCCATCTCCGGCACCATGTCGCCGTTCGTCTCATAGGGAAGGTATTCCTCGACCGACTTGTGGGTATGTTTCCGCGGCACGACATCAATCTGGTCAGCCGGCGGAATCACGACTTTCTCCGTCATGTGTCCGACCACTTCGTCCATCATGAACATCACCGGGACGCGAAACTCTTCCGACAGGTTGAACGCCTTCACCGTCAGATCGAAGCATTCCTGCGGCGAATTCGGACACAGCGCAATAATTTCGTAGTCGCCATGCGATCCCCAGCGCGCCTGCATCATGTCCGCCTGCGCCGGAAGTGTGGGCAGTCCGGTAGAAGGTCCGCCGCGTTGCACGTCCACGAACACGCACGGTGTCTCGGTCATGGCCGCGTAGCCGATGTGCTCCATCATCAGAGAGAACCCCGGCCCCGACGTAACGGTGAACGCCTTCGCCCCACCCCAAACGCCCCCCTGCAACGCAATCGAGGCCGCGAGTTCGTCTTCCATCTGGATGAAGCTGCCGCCCACGGTAGGCACGCGCTGCGCAAACCGCTCCACGATTTCGGTCGACGGCGTAATCGGATACCCCGCCGCAAACCTCGCCCCGGCTGCCAGCGCCCCTTCGCAGCAGGCATGGTCGCCATCAATAAAATGAGTACCCGTCAGTACTCCCCGCGGATCAGCTTTCATTTCTCACCTTCGTCTTTGGGCTCCTGCGTTCTTTTTCCGTAAATAGCGAAGTCCGGACAGTACATTCCGCACAGGTCGCATCCGCTGCACTTGTCCGGCGCCACCACGTGCGGCGGATGGTATCCCTTGGAATTAAATGCCGAGGACAACGCCAGCACCTTGGTAGGACAGAATTCGACGCAGAATCCGCATGCCTTGCATCGCTCAACCACGATGGAAACACGCCCTTTAGCCACGCATACCCCCACGACCGGGAGCGTTGGGCGCCCCCGAGGTTCACTAAAGATTATGGATTTTCAGGTCGCAGGGCGGTGTGATGTGGGTCACGCGGCCCTGTGAGGTGAACTACAGGGAGATAGCGCCAATGCTGACAGACAGTTAGCCGCGAAGGGACGAGGTGAGGCAGGAAAAGTCATTGGAAGGTAGCGTTGGCGCCCTCGCCGGCCGCGCTGAGTGTTCCCGAACTAAGGCGAGTCCATCCCGGTCTTGTAAGCACTCTCCGGCAGCCCCGTAATCCGCACTCCGCCATGCCCTTTGTGCCGGATGTTCAACCCGATCAGCAGCGCGGTAATTTGCTCAATGATGCGCGCATTCTCCAGTTTGCCCCCGTCAATGGCGCGCACCCGGGGAATCTTTACCGCTAAGTCCATTGTGATCTGCGCGGCATTCGGATCATCGCTGCAAACGATCACATCGCAATCCACATCCTCATCCCCATTGAGCACGTCGGCCGACACATTCTGGAACGCGGCCACCACCGACACTCCCTTGGGAACAAGCTCCGCAGTTTGTTGAGCCGCCGATCCTTGCCACACACCGAGCGTCCGGCTTGCTCGCCCGCCCACACTCGCAGCTAAAGGCACAGTCGCATCAATCAGCACGCTGCCCGAACGAATCGCAGTCTTGAGTTGCTTCAGCAGCGCCGCCGCGCCTTCGAATGGAACCGTCAGCACCAGAAGATCGTTAGCCGCGCAAGCCGCCGAATTTTCCGCGCCCGAAACCTTAGCCTGTGCGCCGACTCGTTGCCGGATCTTTTCCGCTGCCTGCTCTGCCCGCGTCGCATCCCGCGATCCGATAACGACCGTTTCGCCCGCCCGCGCCCAGCGTAGCGCCAACCCCATGCCCGCCGGTCCCGTCCCGCCAATCACAGCGATCGTTCTGCTCATGCCAACTCCGGAACAAGCCCCCACTCCGAGCTCACGCTCTCAACCGGCAGCTTGATCTGCATGCGCGAATACTTCGTGTTGCGCTCCGCCGGAATGCGCCCAATTTCCAGGATCATCGACTGAAAATCTTCCGGACTGGTGTACTGCCCCGCCGTCGCTCCAGCCTCCCGCGAAATATTTTCTTCCATCAGCGTCCCGCCGTAGTCATTGGCGCCGGCATGCAGGCACAACTGCGAAAGTCTCCGGTTCAGCTTCACCCACGACACTTGAATGTTGTGAATGGACCCAGCCAGCAAAATGCGAGCCAGCGCGTGCACCTTCAGATGTTCCGCAAGCGTCGGCCCCGACCGCGCCAGCCCCTGCTGAAACAGTAGTGTGTTCTGATGCACAAACCCCAGCGGCACAAATTCCGTGAACCCGCCCGTCTCGCTCTGGATTTCCCGGAACAGCATCAACTGCCGCACCCAGTGCTCCGGCGTTTCCATGTGCCCGTACATCAGGGTCGAGGTGCTGCGGATCCCGCAAGCATGCGCTGTTCGAATTACTTCCTGCCACTGTGCACTCGAGAGTTTATTCCGCGAGAGCACCTGCCGCACTTCATCGTCCAGAATCTCCGCTGCCGTTCCCGGCAGCGTGTCGAGCCCGTTATCGCGCAGCATCGCCAGATATTCGCCGAGCGGCATCCCGGTTAACTCCACGCCGTACACGATCTCCATCGGAGAGAACGCGTGAATATGCATCCCCGGCACCGCGTTCTTCACCGCGCGCAGAATGTCGCGATAATAGAACGGCGGCAGGCCATGCGGCAGCCCGCCCTGAATGCAGACTTCGGTGGCCCCCAGGTCCCAGGCTTCTTTCGCCTTCCTGCCCATGTCTTCCAGCGAATGAAAATACGAGTCACCCTCGCGTGGGCCCCGGCTGAATGCGCAGAACTTGCAGCCGACAAAACAAATATTCGTGAAATTGATGTTGCGGTTGACCACGTAGCTGACGATGTTCCCCACCAACTCGCGCCGCAGCAGATCGGCCGCCACCAGCAGCGCCGTCAAGTCCGCGCCTTCCGCGTTGGCCAGGCGGTAGCGCTCTTGATCCGTCAGGCACGCGCCATCCTGCTGCTCCAGCACGCGCTCGAGGGGTCCGCGAATATCCGTCGAAGCGCGTAGCGCAGCGTCATCCCACGTCAATGAGGGAAATCGTTCCAGTTCCGACTCCGGTGACTGCCAGGCCACAGAATTTCTCCTATCGAAAAAGGTCGTACTTCGCCGGCCGGATCATTTCTCGTGCCGAGCCCTTCCCCCGGCGATAACCAAACCCACGAATCACGCAAGCCGGCGTGCCCTCGAGCTTGCCGCAGACCAGTCCCGCCGCACAAGCCAGCTCGTCGGCCACCGCATCAATGCTGACCCGCAGCGGATAACCGTGCCGGTCACGCCGTCCGCGGTAGTCCACCAGCGGCCGCATCCCCGCAACTCCGATCGCCACTTCCGTGAGCCCTTCGCGCCAAGGACGCCCGAAACTGTCGCTGACGATGACCGCGATATCCACCCCCAGCCGCTTCTTCAAAGCTCGACGCAATCCCGCCGCCGACCGGTCCGGATCCTTCGGCAGCAACGCCGCGTGCGTGCCGCCATCGACATTGGAAACATCCACTCCGCTATTGGCGCAGATGAATCCATGCCGCGTCTCGGTGATCAGCACGCCACGTTTTCGCCGTACCACGCGCCGGCTCTCGCGCAGGGCAAGTTCCGTAACGCGTGCATCGAGTCCATAGCGTCGAGCCCAAGCCCGCGAAGCCGCCGACGGATGCACTTCGTCCAAGGCCACCAGCGCGCCCTCGGACTTCGAAACAACCTTGTGCTTCACCACCAGGACGTCTCCATCCTGAAACTGCAATCCTGATGCCTTGGCCGCCGCAAGCAGTGATTCGCTCAGCGATTCCCGAGCATGAATCTCTCCAGCAACGGTCAGCGGAAGAATCCGAATCTCGCCCGCACTACCCACTGACAACCTGCTCGCGAGCATCCAACTTCCAGCTCCGGACCAGCTCCTGCGACCTCCGGTTCCCCCGCCCCGTTGCCAGTGCCTGCAAATCCTCCGGACGATCCACATCCCGCGCGATCCCCGGCAGCTCCAGGACCACACACCGCAGCCCGGTTGCCCGGGCCGCCGCCAGATGAGGCAGAAAACTGTCATTCCCAAAACGCAACGGAAACAAGTCCGCTGGCGCCCGCAAAACTGCATTCGTGCCGTGCCCCGCCGCATCCGGAACCAGCACCGTTCCTGCGCTCTCCGCCGAGTCCATGATCATCTGCAATTCCGCCCCGTCAATCAGCGGAATATCCGCCGGGATCACCAGCGTGCTGCCGGCGCCCCGCTCCATGCAAACCGCCGTTGCCATTTCGATGGCGCCGGTCTCCCCGGGATTCAATTCATCCGCAATCACCTGAAAATCGAATCGAGCCGCCAACTCGGCAGCAAACGGATCACTCGTCACCACCGCCACTTCCGGCCGTCCCTGCCAACGCGACACCGTGTCCAGCACGTCCTCGCACATGGCGCGTGCCAGTTCCCCGCGCTCCTCCGGACTCAGCACGGGAGACAGCCGCTGCTTCGCGTTCACCAGATTCTTTACCGGAATTAGAATCATGAGTGATCCGATGCCGCCGGAGACTGCAGAGCGGCCTTGAGCACTGCCTGTGCCAACGCTACCCGGTCGTCATTGGTGCGCATGATCGACGGCGTGCCGTGCACCCTCATTCCGCTGCGGCGCAACCCTTCCGCCGCCGCAGCGTCTCGCGTGTCCACCACCAGCAGGTCGAGAAAATCGCGATAGTACTCCGCGACGCCTGCAATTGAAACCTCACAGCCCTGCGACTGCATCAAGATCCCGGCCGGCCCCGACACTGCGGCATCTCCCACGATCGGGCTGACGGCCGCAATCCGCGCTCGACTCTCGCGCAAGGCCTCGCGAATTCCCGGTACCGCCAATATCGGCGCAATGCTGGTCACCGGGTTGCTTGGCGCCAGCAGCACCACTTCCGAGTTCCGAATCGCTTCCATCACTCCCGGCGCAGGTTCCGCGTCGGAAGCGCCGGCGAAGCGCACCGATTCCACCGGGTCCTGGTACCAGCGCTGCACAAAATACTCTTCAAAACTGAGTTCGCCGATCGGAGTTCCGATTCGTGTTTCGACGCGCGAGTTGCTCATCGGCAGGATCCGCGCCTTCACTCCCAGCCGCCCCGAAATTTCAGCCGTGACCTCGGTTAGCGTCTTCCCATCCGACAGCAACTTCGAGCGCAGAATATGCGTGGCCAGATCGCGATCGCCCGCATGGAACCAGATCGGCTGTCCCAGTTGCCCCATCGCCTGCAGGCAATAAAAAGTATCGCCCTTCACGCCCCATCCGCGCTCCTGGCTCAACTTTCCCGCCAGGATGTACGTGATCGAATCCACATCTGGAGACACATACAGTCCCCACCACAGCAGATCATCGGCGGTATTCACGATGACAGTCAATTCCTCGCCGGCCACGATCTGGCGCAGTCCGTCCACGAACTTCGCGCCGCCCGTCCCGCCGGTAAGAACCGTGATCACGCCGCCCTCCGCACGTAGCCTTGGGAATCTGCCGCCCCATCAAGGCGCCGCGCCAGTTCCGCGCTCTGCGCCGCCGCCCCCGCCATGAACTCAGGATAAACCGGCAGCCGTTGCCGCAACTCGAATCCCTTGGCCTCGGTCCGGTGCCGCAAATCGTCCAGGTGCGGCCACGGCTTCTCCGGATTGATGAAGTCCGGCGTCAGCGGAGAAACTCCGCCCCAGTCATTGATGCCTGCATCCAGCAAGTCCGCGTAGTGCGGATCAGACAGATTCGGCGGTGCCTGGATATTCATTTCCGGCAACAGCAACCGTGCCACTGCCAGCGTCCGCAGCATATCGCCGCGATCCGGTTCTGGCCAGTGCGCCATCGGCGTTCCCGGCTTGGCCCGAAAATTCTGGACAATCACTTCCTGGATGTGACCATACTTTTCGTGAAGACCGCGGATCGCCAGCAGGGAATCGACGCGCTCCTCCACTGTCTCGCCAATCCCGATCAGGATTCCCGTGGTGAACGGAATCCCCCGCCGCCCGGCATCTTCAATGACGCGCAGCCGCTTCGACGGCACTTTGTCGGGAGCGTTGTCATGCGCGGCGCCCTTTTCGAGCAGTCGCGCGCTGGTCGTTTCGAGCATCAGCCCCATGCTGGGAGCGACCCTCCCCAGCCTCTCGATCCACTCCGCGCTCATCAATCCCGGATTCGGATGCGGAAGCAGGCTCGACTCCTTCAGCACCATGGCGCACGTGGCTTCCAGATAGTGCAGCGTCGATTTGTAGCCGAGCCGCCGCAGCGTTTCGCGCATTTCGGGAAACAGCAACTCCGGCTTGTCGCCCAGGCTGAAGAGCGCTTCCGTGCACCCCATGCGCTCTCCCGCGCGCACCACTTCCATGATCTCGTCGGGGGTCATGGTATGCGCGCCGGGTTCGCCGGGATCGCGCCGGAAGGTGCAGTAGCCGCAGTAGTCCCGGCAAAGATTCGTCAGAGGAAGGAAGACCTTGCGCGAATAGGTTACGACTCCGGGCTTAAGCCGCGTTCGCAGGCGCTGCGCCGATTCAAGCAGTTCCGGCAGCACCTGATCCCCGCTCCGCAACAGCAGGCATGCGGTCTCGCGCGAGACGCCGCCCGCCACATTCAAATCCGCGACCTGCTCGCGCAACGCGTCTAGGGAGAACGTGGCCATGGTTCCGGTGACCGGCATATCACTTAACAACTAGGATCCGAGAGAGATTCTAGTTCTTCAATCTGACTTCCAACTTCCGCAATCGACGCTTTCCCCGCGCTCCTCTGTGCCCCCGGTGGTTAGGGTTCACTTTCCGCCCATCACCAATTTCGCGATCGTCGCCAGCTGCATGTTCGAAGTTCCTTCGTAGATCTTCCCAATCTTCGAATCGCGCCAGTACTTCTCCACCGGATAGTCCTTCGTGAATCCATACCCGCCGTAGATTTCGATCGCCAGCGAAGTGACCCGCTCCGCCACCTGCGACGCAAACAGCTTGGTCATCGCGGCTTCCTTCACAAAGTCCATGCCCGCATCTTTCATGCGCGCCGCGTTGTAGACCATCAGCCGCACCGCCTCGATCTCGGTGGCCATCTGCGCAATCTGAAACTGGATTCCCTGAAACTCCGCAATCGCCTTCCCGAACTGTTTCCGTTCCTGCGCGTATTTCGCGGCGCATTCCCAGGCCCCGCGCGCCACGCCCAGCATCTGCGCGCCAATCCCAATGCGCCCTTCATTCAGCGTCTCAATCGCGATCTTGTATCCCTTGCCGACTTCGCCCAGGACGTTCTCCTTGGGTACGCGGCAGTCCTCCAGAATCAGTTCGCATGTCGACGACGCGCGAATCCCCAGCTTGTCTTCTTTCTTGCCCACGGCAAATCCCGGAAAATTCCGTTCGACCAGGAACGCCGTGATCCCCTTGTAGCCCTTCGACGCATCCACGGTCGCAAACAGGATGAACAGGCCCGCCTCTTTGCCATTCGTGATCCAGAGCTTCCGCCCGTTGAGAATGAAGTTATCTCCGCGCAGTTCCGCCTTGGTCTGCAGTCCAAACGCATCCGATCCCGATCCCGCCTCGCTCAGTGCATAGGCGCCTACCGTGTCCGACGCCAGTTTCGGCAAATACCGTTTCTTCTGGTCGTCATTCGCCCACTTCAGCAGAGCATTTGCCACCAGCGTGTTCTGCACGTCCACAATCACGCCCGCGGACGCGTCCACCCGTGAAAATTCTTCCACCGCCAGGATCGCCTCGAAGAACCTGCCCCCGCCGCCGCCGTATTGCTCCGGAATCTCAATCCCCATCAGCCCCAGCTGGAAAAACTGCTCGAGCAGTGCGTGATCGAACACCGCCTTCTCGTCCATCTCCTTCACCCGCGGACGAATCTTGTCCTCGGCAAACTGCCGGATGTTGTCACGGAACAGAATTTCATCCTCGGTGAGCGTGGTCAGGGGAGTGGGATTGGGAAGCGGCAAAGTTTCCGGCATAAAACACCTTCAATGCAGAGACGCGGCTCGCCGCGGCTCCAGAGAGTGGCAAACTGGAAAGTCTATCAGCAGGGAAGCCTCCCGCCGGATCACGGGCCACCCGGACGCGACCCCCGAGTTTGCGATGTCAGCGGAATGGCTCGATAATGACCTGATCGGCAGGCACTTAACCAATGAAGAAACGTCCGCTGAAGAAACGTCCGCGAAAGGCCGGCGGCCGCACCGGTAAGCCGGACCACGTTTCGGGCCAACGGGGGGCAACCGGAGAAGACCGGCGCCGGCCTCGTTTCTCCCGGGAGCTTTCTGTGCTTTACGAAGACGATGCCATGGTCGTTCTCGACAAGCCGGCCGGACTCCTGGCCGTGCCCATTAAGGGTTCTGACACTCCGTCCGCTTTGTCTCTGCTGGTCGCGAGACTCGAGCGCAAGAAACAACGCGCCATGGTCGTGCATCGTATCGATCGTTTTTCCTCTGGGGCCCTGGTGTTTGCGAAAACCGGCTCGGATCGACATGCGCTGGTGCGGCAGTTTCTCGCCCATACTCCCGTAAGGCGCTATCTCGCGGTAGTGCGCGGCCGCCTCGACGCTCAGACAGGGACACTGGTGCACTATTTTCGACGGGAAGGAATGTTTCAACAGATGCGCACCGCGAGAGACCCCAAAGCCGCCCGCGCCGAGCTTCGATATACCGTCGAACGCCTTTTTGCGGATGCTTCCCTCGTCCGGGTTGAGCTGGTGACGGGATTGCAGAACCAGATCCGAGCGCAATTTGCGGCGATGGGCCACCCGGTGATCGGCGACAGAAAATACCACCCCGCGGAATCGTCGGAGCCCCTCATTGCTCGCGTTGCTCTTCATGCCGCGTATCTTCAGTTTGTCCATCCGCGCTCGGGAGAGAGCGTCTCGATTAGTTGCAAACTGCCCCCCGACTTTCAGCATTTGGTGTGGGAATTGGGGCGACCAAGACGAGGAGTGGCACCCGGGTGACGGGCTGCTCCGGAAACTGACAGATACGCAATTTGGGTTCGCTTCGGAGTTGCCTCCCTGGTCAAGCGGAACCTGGGGCAGCCCGCAATCAGGAAAATTCGCAGCGGCGTTCCTCACTTTCGGTTAATCAGCGCCGCCACGTACCCCGCCCCAAACCCATTGTCAATATTCACCACGCTCACGTTCGACGCGCACGAGTTCATCATCCCCAGCAACGCCGCCAGCCCGCCAAACGCCGCTCCATATCCGACGCTGGTTGGCACGGCAATCACCGGAACCCCCACTAGTCCGCCGACCACGCTCGGCAACGCCCCTTCCATCCCGGCGCACACAATAATGACCCGGGCCTTGCCCAGCGCCCCGCGATGCGCCAGCAGCCGGTGAATCCCCGCCACTCCCACGTCATAAATGTGTTGGACCGTGTTCCCCATCATCTCCGCCGTGACCACCGCCTCCTCGGCTACCGGGATATCGCTTGTGCCCGCTGATACCACCACGATCACGCCTTTGCCATGGCGCTTGCGGTCGCGCTTCAGCACAATCGCCCGCGCCATCGGACGGTACTCCGCAGCCTTCACCTTGGCCGCTACCGCCGCGTATTGCTCCTCGTTGGCCCGGGTCGCCAGCACGTTCCCGCCATGCTGCGCCAGCCGGCTGAAAATCTCCGCCATCTGCCGGGGAGTCTTCCCCTGGCCGAAGATCACCTCCGGCATTCCCTGCCGCAGCGCCCGGTGATGGTCCACCTTGGCGAATCCCAGATCCTCAAATGGAAAGTGACGCAGCCGGTCGACCGCCTCATCCGCCGAGAGCTTGCCCTTACGAACCTGCTGAAACAGCTTGCGCAACGCTTCTGAATTCACAGGGAGATTGTAGAAGAAATGCAGAAGGCAGAAGTCAGAATGCAGAAGTAAACCAGCTTCGAGCCGCGGGCTACGAGCTTCGAGCGAACCGGTTGCTTCTGGGATCGTAGCTCGGAGCTGGCGGCCCGGAGCCAGTTTACCCAGTCTGACCTCTGACCTCTGCAATCATGGCTCACTTCTGCATTCTGACTTCTGACTTCTGCAATTTGGAGAAATCAAGTCCTTTCAGTAACTTGCCTCACATTACTCCAGTGGTTCTACGCCCTTCGGATAGATTGCCGCCCCCCCCTCCGCACCCTATAATCGCCATACTCTGGTTCTGTTCTCCGTCAGGTTCCTGGCAGGTAGGCCGATAGGTGGAAGTGTGCCTTTGGCTGATGCTGAAACTCGTATGCGAAAGCGCCTGCAAATCGTCCTGATGGCCGCTCTGGTCGCGACCTCCTTCTCCACGTCCCCGGCGTGGGCCGAAAACGGCTCTCGCCCGGTCAACATTACCGCCACCACCGACGAGTCCGGGCGCAAGGTTTACACCAACGACGAGGCTCCCGCGAGCGCGTCCAGTCCGGCGCTTCCCGCTGCTGGCCGCTCCGGTCTTGTCTATTGGAGCTCCACCGAGCATCGCTTCAAGCCCGTTCCGACCAGTGGTGCCGCTATCCGTGCCGCCCGCTCGGCTGCCTCTGAAGTCAATACTTATCTCGATGGCTCGGTCCTCCATCTCAGCCGCGGCCGCGTGTTCACCGAGCAGGAGATTGACGCCGCCATCGTGCAGTCGGCCGCCCGTCATAATGTGGATCCCAACCTGGTCCGTTCCGTGGTCAAGGTGGAATCCAACTTCAACCCCAATGCCGTTTCCCGCAAAGGGGCCATGGGGCTGATGCAGTTGATGCCCTCGACTGCCCGTTCGCTCAACGTTTCCAATCCTTTCGACCCGAACCAGAACGTCGATGCCGGGGTTCGGCATCTAAAGAGACTGCTGGAGAGCTACGGTGGGGACATCCGCCTCAGCCTGGCTGCCTACAACGCAGGCTCGCGGGCCGTAGCGCGCAGCTCCGGCGTTCCCCGCTTTGCGGAGACACGGAACTACGTCCGCAGGATTACGAACTTGTACTACGGTGGCGGGGAGCCCGGCTCCTACGTCATCGGCAATCCGGTGCGTGACCCGGTTCGAGTGCAGCGCGACGCGCGCGGCGTGCTTTTCATCAGCAACACGGAATAGCGTCGCTTCCCGCATGTGGTAGTGCTGGAGTGCGATGATGGAACGAAGTTGAAGACCCAGGTTTCCACGACCCTAGTTCGAGGCCCTCGCGCCCTGCGCCTCAGCGCAGCCCTGCTCATGGTGCTGCTGCCGTTGCTCTCTGCCTCGGCTCGCGTCCACCACAATGATGCCTGGGCCCGCCAGCAGTTCTCCAAAGCCGAGCGCAGCCGCGAAGCGCTCAATGGACGCCCTGCCGCCGAGCGCACCCGCCGCGAATACCAGCGGGTCGTCAACGCCTATCGCCTTGTCTACTTCGGTTGTCCAACTTCTTCCAAGGCGGACCCCAGCGTAGTCGCCACCGCCGAACTCATGGTCGAAATGGGCCGCCAGTTCGACGACAACAAGACCCTGCGTGGCGCCATCGAGCAGTATCGTTTCCTGCGCAAGGAATATCCCGGCAGCAAGTACCGCTTTGACGCGCTCTTCACCATCGGCGAAATCTATAAAGACGACCTCGACGACCCGGAAGAGGCCCGCGCCACTTTCGAGACCTTCCTCCATAAGTATCCGCGCAACCGCCTCGCCGATGATGCCCGCTCTGCCATGAAAGAACTGGACGCGGACGCGGAGGAAATGGAAAAGGCCTCGCGCAAGGCGGCCCGTAAACCGCGCACCACCGGCGACGACGAAACCGTCGATTCCTCCGACGCCCGCCGCAGCAAGCTGCCCCGCGTCACCGGGCTGCGCCACTGGTCCACGCCCGATTACACGCGGGTGGCCATCGATATCGAGCAGGAAGTCAAGTACGAATCGCAGCGCATTTCCCATCCCGACCGCATCTTCTTCGACCTGCGCGATACCAAGCTCGCTTCCACCCTGGTGGGCAAGACCTTCGACGTGGATGACGGCTTCCTTAAGAAGATTCGTGTTGCCGAATTCCAGCCAGGCCGCACCCGTGTGGTCCTCGAAGTGGATGACCTTGCCCGGTACGACGTTTTCCAGCTCCCCAACCCGTACCGCCTGATCATCGACATACACGGCAAGCAGAGCCGGGCCACGCTCATGGCGAAAGCCCATCCGCCGGACGCACCGGCTGGTTCCGATACCGAAGCCTCGGTGGATGATGACCCTGGCGCGCAGGCATCGGACGCTAGTGAAGATCTAAAACCGGCCGAACTGACGCCGCCAAAAAAGCCGGCGCACAATCCGGTTCAGTTTGCCAAGCCGAAAACCGCGGACCAGGAATCAGGCCGCGACGACACAGACGCGTCGGCTGCAGCCGCCGAACCGTCGAAGCCAGCTGCGGGTAGCGTTGTAAAGACCACCGTTGCTGTCGGCGGATCGAACCGCAAGATCCCGAAAACCATCGTTGAAGCCGACGAACATGCTCCCGCTCCCACCGCGGTTGCAACCCTGGAGCCCGACAAGCTCCGGCCCGAGGTGACGCCCGCGCAGCGCTCCGCCATCTCGCCGGGAATGGAAACGAAGTCGCAGAAATCCGCGCGCAAGAAAAAATCGCGCCCGGCCGCCGCGCCCGATACTGCGGATCTCGAGATTCGCGAAGCTCGACCCAACGCCGCCGGCGACCGCTCGCTGATCCGCGCTCTCGGCCTCAAAATCGGCAAGATCGTGATTGACGCCGGACACGGTGGCCACGATACCGGCACCATCGGTCCCAACGGCCTGCTGGAAAAGGATCTGGTGCTTGACGTCGCCAAGCGGCTCGGACACGCGCTTGAGACCCGGCTGGGCGCCGAAGTCATCTACACGCGCCAGGACGACACTTTCATTCCCCTCGAAACCCGCACGGCCATTGCGAACCGCGAGCGTGCCGATCTCTTCATCTCGATCCACGCCAACTCCAGCCGCGACTCCGACGCCCGCGGCGTCGAAACCTACTACCTGAATTTCACGTCGTCTCCGGAAGCGCTGGAAGTCGCCGCCCGCGAAAACGCGGTTTCAGAAAAGTCCATCCATGAACTGCAGGACCTGGTGAAGAAAATCGCGCTGAAGGAAAAGATCGAAGAGTCGCACGAGTTCGCCAGCAACGTGCAGGACTCTCTCTACAGCGGGCTCTCCCTGCGCGGTTCCGGCGTCCGCAACCGCGGCGTGAAGAAAGCTCCTTTCGTCGTGCTGATCGGCGCCAACATGCCCTCCATCCTGGCTGAGATCTCCTTCGTTTCGAACCCGGCTGACGAACGCAAACTGCAAACCGCCGACCATCGGCAACGCATCGCCGAATCTCTCTACCGCGGCGTCTCCAAATACGTAAGCGGCCTGAGCGGCGTGAAGGTTGCCAGTAAGATCGACAAGTCCGCGGGGCAATAATGCTAATTGCCGGTTGGTGACGTTGGTAATGTTTTGATTGTGTTTCCCATGGCACCGAAGAACGGCTCTTTGCTATCGTGGCGAAGGCTTTCCCTGAAAGGTGGGCGTTCCGCGCCCAATGCAAGGCGCCATGATCAAGTCAATTTTCTGCTGCCTGTTGGTTACAGCATGCGCGTTCGCGCAAAACCCTCAGTCGGCTTCCTATAAAGGAACCACCAGCCTGATTGCGCTGGAGCGCATGTGGAATGAAGCCCAGGTCAGCCGCGACGCCACCGCTATCGCCGGCATGATCGGCGACAAGTTCATCAACACCGAGTACGACGGAGAAGTCAGCAACCGCGGCAGGTTTCTCGCCGATTTCGCCGATCCCAAGTTCAAGCCCAGCCTGATGAACATCCAGAACATCGAAGTCGCCATGTACCCGAGTACCGCTATCGTGACCGGCAACTACCACACCAAGGGTCTCTACGGCGGCAAACCCTACGAGCACTTCGGACGCTTCACCGACACCTGGGTCTTTCAGGATGGCAAGTGGCTCTGCGTCGCCAGCCATAGCAGCCTGATGAAGAAGTAACTTCGCAGCCTTCCACCATCCACAAACCCGCCGTCTACTTTTTCGGCACTGCCGCCTTGATCTGTTCCACGAGAGTTTCGATCTGATCTGCGGCCAGCTTCCCACCGTACTTCGGCATGTGCCCTTTGCCGTTGGTGATGATCCCGAGCAGGTCGTCGGCCGACGCGTTGCCAACTTTCTCGGAAACCAGCGCCGGCCCGCCAAACGGATGCCGTCCCTCGGCAGTCTTGCCGTGGCACTTGGCGCAATTCTTCTGATAAACCGGATTGTTGGTCAGAGTGGCTGAATACTTCGTGCCATCCAACGGTGCGCCCTGAGCCACGGCAAATCCAGCAAACGCCGCGAGCACAGAAAAAGCAACGATTGAGAGTCGAGCAAATTTCACAGTGGACCTCGGTAGAAATCTTGGAAGCTGCACCCATCAAGCTCACTACGACGAGAACTTCTATCTCATCATCAGCGCTCAAAACGCGGAAGTCAAAAAAGGGCCTCGTCATCCTGCGCGAAGCGAGGGCCCGCGCGCGAATTTTCCTGCGACCCACATCGTCCTTCCGGCCACCTCTGCGCGCGAACATCCGCTTCGCCTCCCGTGTACCTCCGCGTCCCTCCAATCCTTCCCTCAACCAGTAAGATAGTTCCCACGGAGGCCCTCCCCATGCGTCACCCCTTTCTCCACGGACTCGCCGCCACGATCTGCGCGCTCATCTTCACCGCCAGCCTCTCCGGCAACGGACCGCAACCCCTGTCCCCTCGCGAAGACCAGTCCGCCGTAGAAGCCGCGTCCAGCGCCAGTTCGGCCGCGGTGGCCCCTGCGGCCCAGCCCGCCGCCACGACTGTCCACGTCGCCGTCGACGTTCTGAGCACCCGCCACGCCATCAGTCCCTACGTGTACGGCGGCGCTTATCCTAAAGATGCTCCCACCATCACTGACAGCGGCATCACCGTCGTTCGCTGGGGAGGCAACGCCACTTCCCGCTATAACTGGAAAGCCGGCACCTACAACGCCGCCAACGACTGGTATTACGCCGACTTCGGATACACCGAGATCGGCGACGCCGACTCCGCTAAGTTCATCCAGGACGTCAAATCCGCCGCCAGCAATCCGCTCATGACCATGGTGATGCTCGACTGGGTCGCCAAGAACGTCACCGACGGCAGCGCCTACAGTTTCGGGATCGCCAAATACGGTGCGCAATGCGGCATCAACCCCTACAACTCCGATGATGGCAACGGCCTGAAGCCCGATTGCAGCACGCCCATCACCGGCAACGACCCTAACGACGCCAACTTCCCGCTGCGCGATTCTCCCCAGAACGGAGACCCGGCCAACACTCTCTACCGCAGCCAGTGGGCCGCCGCGCTCGCCACCGCTTTCGGCAGTGCTCCCCACTTCTACGACATGGATAACGAAATCGACATCTGGAGCGGCACCCATCGCGACGTCCATCCGCAGCCCGCCGCCTACAACGAGATGCGCGACAAGTTCATCGCCGAAGCCCGCGCGCTGAAGTCCTGGGATCCCGCCGCCATCCGCCTCGGTCCGGTCAGTTGCTGCTGGTGGTTCTACTGGAATGGCGCCAACAATAACGACAAGGCCGCTCACGCCGGCAACGATCTTCTCCCGTGGTGGCTCAACGAAGTTTACTGGCAGGATAAAATCGCCGGCACGCGCTCGGTTGACGTCTTTGACATCCATGCTTATCCCGACACGCCCGACACCTCCGGATGGACTCCGGCCAAGAAGCGTGCCCTGGCCACCCGCATCTACCGCGATTACTGGGATCCCAAGTACGTCAGCGAATCCGGCGGCATCAATCAACCCTGGGCCACGCAGATCCAGCCCAAAAAGACGATCCCGTTCCGCATTCTGCGTATGCGTGCAATTGCCAATTCCACTTACCCCGGCACGCCGCTAGCCTTCACCGAGTGGAGCGCCGCCATCGCCGGCGAGTCCGACTTCTCCACCGCCCTCGGCGACGCTGACGCCTACGGCATCCTGGGCCGCGAACGCCTCTATCTGGCCTCGCGCTGGGTTGCGCCCGACCCCGCCAACCCGAACTACCAGGCCATCAAGCTCTACCGCAATTACGACGGACAGCATCACGCCTTCGCCCCAACCTCGGTCTCCGCGACGCACGACGCCAATGCCAACTTGTTTAGCAGTTACGCCGCGGTGGATTCCACCGGCAAGACACTTACCCTGATAGTGATCAACAAGAAGCCCGGCGCAGCTGTCAACGCGCAGATCGCCATCAACGGATTCACCCCTCAGCAGGTCACCAGCTACACCCTCGCCAAGAAGAATCCCAAGACGATTGTCGCGTCATCGATCCAGGCCTGGTCTTCGACTCAGACGCTTCCCGCTTACTCGGCGACTCTTCTGGTCATCAGCGGCACCACGCCGCAGATTCCTGCCGCGGAATGGGACCTCAATCCCGATACCACGCAAGTTCCCGCCGGCGGCACAGCTACGCTCTCCCCGAAAATCGTAGCCGGTTCCGGCACCGTCACCCTGGGCACTCCGCAGTTTGACGCCGGCATCACGCTGGCCGTCACGCAGGGCACCGTCACGACGAATCAAAGCGGCGCGATCACCGTAACCGCCGGCTCCAAGTCCGGCTTCTATCACTTCACTGTCCCCTCAACCGACAGCGCGGGCACAGCCCAGCAGCAATCCGGATGGATCCTCGTCGGCAATCCCGCCGCCACCTTCGCCAAGCAGGGAGACGGCCAGTCCGGCACGCGCGGCACCAAGCTGAATCTCTCCGTAACCCTCCAGCCAGGACAATCCGGCGGCACCGCTCCCGGCGCCACGGTCTTCTTTACAACCGATGCCGGAACGCTATCCAGTCGCCTGGCCACGACCGACGCAAACGGCAACGCTCCCGTCACGCTGACCTTGCCCAACGGCGCCGCCACCGTCCACATCACCGCCGAAGGCCCGTACGGACTCGGGCATCCGGTCGCGACATTCACCGAGACATCGCAGTAAGTTGCGTGTCAGGGGACGGGTTTCAGGACGCAACTCGCCGTCCGCCTTTTTGCTGTCATCCTGAGCGGAGCGTAAATTTTGCGAAGCGGAATTTACGCGGAGTCGAAGGACCCCTACTCTCTCAACCGCGTTGTCAACCTGGCGAAAGCGATGGCCCCGCTGTATTCCTCGGACTAGCGGCCAGGCTGCCGCCGTCCGCGAGACAAAGGATTGGCAGCCACCTGAGACCAGGGCCTGTCACCCCAGCTGGAAACTTTCTGGGGCTCCCAGTAGTCTAAGCATGCAGGAGTTCTGTCTCTTTCCGCATGAAGCTTTCTCGATGGATCGCAATTCTGTCGTGTCTTTTTCTGTGTGCCGCGGCTCTCGCCGCTGGGCCGGCAGCGCTGGGCGCTGGTCAGGCGAAATCCGTGCTGCCCCGGGAGTTTGCGGGGTGGCAGGCCATGGACACGGTTACCGGCAGTCCCGATCCAGCGGCGGCGGACCCGGCGAATGCTTCGGTCCTGCAGGAGTACGGCTTCCAGCGTGTCGAGAAAGCCACCTACACGCGCGACGACGGCCGCAAGCTCACACTGAAAGCGGCGGTGTTCGCGGACGCCAGCGGGGCTTACGGAGCTTTTACTTTTTACAAATCGCCCGAGATGCTGAACGAGAAAATCGGGGCGCAGGGTTCTTCGCTGAATAACCGCATCCTGTTCCATCAGGGGAATGTGATGGTGGAGGCGGTGTTCGACAAGCTCAGCGCAATGTCGGCCGCGCAACTGAGAGAGTTGGCCGCGGCGCTGCCGGAGCCGGAGGGCAATGCGCGCAATCTGCCGCCGCTGCCCACGTATCTGCCCAGGACTTCGTATCAGAAGAATACGGCCAAGTACATCATGGGCCCGGTGACGCTGGACCGCATCGGATCGCCCTTGCCCACTCCGCTGGTGGATTTCAAGTCAGGAGCGGAAGTTGTGATTGCCCGATACACGGCCGGCGCGGGCGATGCGACGCTGATGCTGATTTCCTATCCGACGCCGCAGATCGCGGCCGAGAAGCTGAAACAGATCGAGGCCACGCGTCAGCCCGCAACACCACAGCCGGGCGGGACCCCGATCGTGGATGTTGCGCCGTTCTTCGACAAGCGCACCGGGCCGATCGTAGTAATTGCCGCGGGGCCACTCTCCCTCGGAGAAGCGAAGGCGCTGCTGGGATCCATCAGCTACGACGCCGAGGTCACGTGGAACGAGAACACCTACACCACCAAGAAAGATAATCTGGCGAACCTGCTCTTCAATGTGATCGTGCTCTGCGGCATCCTGATGGGCTTCGCGCTGCTGGGTGGTCTGGCGTTTGGCGGGTTCCGCGTCCTCATGAAGCGGTTTTTTCCCGACACCGTTTTTGACCGGCCGGAGGTCGCGGAGATCATCTCCCTGCACCTGGAGGAGACCGCGGAGCAGGCCTCCGGGAGGCGGTAAGTGACTCAATCAAAGGTTTTTAAGGGGCGGGAAGGGTAGTTTTGTCTCACTTTGAGTCACCGCGGAGGGGGTCCCGGGTGTTTTGTAAAGCATTGAAACTAAAGCCATTTAATTCCTAAAATTTGCTTGACACCCCCCTTTTAAGGCTCATAAGATTTCGGCAGAAAGTTTCGATGGATTTGCTTTCCGTTGGAACTATTCTCCCTTGAAAGAAAAGGCTGCCCTGTTGCCGGGCGGCCTTTTCATTTTTGAGTTCTCAGTTCCCGATTCTGAGTTCTCAGCAAAACCGGAACTCTCCCATGCTTGCTTGCGTATCACTGAGAGAGCACAATTGTGCGCCGGGGAAAAGAGGGAACCATGTATTGCGATCAATGTGGCGGGCCGTTGCAGCAGGGACAACTGCGGTGCGTAAAGTGTGGCAAGCCCGTGCTGGGCCCCGCGGAGTATCGGCGGAACCGGGTGCAGGAACACGTCCGGCTGCTGGGCATGCTGTGGATGGCCTACTCGGCATTGATTGTGGTCGGTGGCGTGGTGCTGGTGGTGGTGGCGCAGACTCTGTTCGGTCGCGTTATCCATCTTCCCAACGGACCGGGCCCGGAAATCACGAACTGGCTGCGTCCGTTTCTTACGTTCATCGCTGGCGTGATCATGGTGAAAGGCGCCGCGGGATTCCTTGCGGGATGGGGATTGGCGCAACGGGAGCCCTGGGCGCGTATGGTCGCCCTGGTGATCGGTTTCATTTCACTGTTCAATGTTCCGCTCGGCACGGCGCTGGGAATCTATACCCTCTGGGTGTTGCTGCCCGCACAATCCGACGAGGAGTACCGGGCACTGTCGGTGGCGGCATAAAATGCACGAACCGGCTGGCCCGCGTCTCGCGGCATTCGAACGATCGCCCGCCGCACAAAAACCAACCCACTCCGCCTCGGAATGTTGCACACGGACGGCGCGCCGGTAGCCTGCCAGTTTCAGGGAAGGCCAATGCGGTGAGCGAGGTTCTGGAAACGCGGATCGGAGCGCAGGCCCGAGAGGCGGGGATCGACATTTAGAAACAGCAGCCAGCCATCCCGCTGTTTCTGGTCCCTTTCCAGCCACTCGAAAGCACGATCGTGGTCACCCAATGCCGCGTAAAAAAGGGCGGCATCGTAGGGCCACACGAAGTCCTTTCCTGAAAAATGCTCAATTTTGCCCTTTACCTCTTCCGCCTTCCTGGCATCTCCTGCCAGTGAAAAAGAGCGCCCGAGAGCCGCCAGGAAGATGCCGTGATCATCGTCCGCTAGCCCTCTTTCATATTCCGCCATCGCGTCGTTGTACATCCCCTTTTGTTCGTAGGCGTACCCCAACCAATAGTGTGTCCGGTCCAGGTGCAGATCAAGTTGCAGGGCTGCTTTTTCTTCCTCGATTGCTCTGTCGTACTGTCCTGCCATGAACAGAATCATGCCGGAAAATACCGCGTCACGAGCTGAAAACGGATCAAGTTCTCGCCCGGTTTTGATTTCAGCAACGGCATCCGCCATCCGCCGAGTCGCTACTAGTACCTGAGCATGGTCGAGATGCGCCCGCGCGTAGCTGGGGTTGAGTGCCAGGGCCTGGCTAAACTCCCTCTCCGCTCCTGTCAGGTCTTTCTCATACGCCGCTTTGAAATCCCCAAGGGCCAGGTGGGCCTCCGGAAGCGCCGGATCCAAATCCAAGGCTCTGATCGCGGCAGCACGAGATTTTGGTACGCTATCTAACCCCAAGGCGAGGTAAGAAAAGGCCAGATCAGCGTAGGCAGCAGCGCAATTAGGATCCAGGGTCAAGATGTGCTGATAACACTGGATTGCGTGATTTACGCCCTCCTCGGTAGCTGTCATTCTCAGCTTCCGGCATTCCAACGAGATTTCGTAGGTCGCGGCGGTAAACCGCTGGTGGGGGGAAGGAGAACGCACATTGGCGGAACTCATGTCGTCTGTGGTTGCCCGGATCAGGCTGGCAATCGTGGTTGCCACTTCGCTTTGGATGGAAAAAAGATCCTTTCGATCCCGTTCATAGCTGTGGGCCCACAAATGCCGATCGCTCGGCGCGTGAATGAGCTGCGCGGTAATCCGCACTTGCTGGTCGGAGAGCGATATCGAACCTTCCACGATCGCATCCACGTTCAACTCCCGCGCGATTTCCGGGAGAGGTTTTCGGGATCCTTTGTACCGCATCACAGAAGAACGTGAAACGACTCGGATCGGAGCCTGCTCAGCGAGGTCAGTTATCAGTTCGTCGGTGAACCCGTCGGCGAAGTAGTCCTTGGAGGGATCCCCGGATAGGTTGTCGAAGGGCAGCACCGCGAGGGATTCGATGGGAATCGCCGGGCCTTGCCCCGGATTCCGCTGCTGCCACAACCGGTCGCGCACACCACCTACATTCAGCCCAACCAGCAACGCAACAACCAGTACAGCTGCCCCGGGCAGGAGCACGTACTGCCGACGACGCAATCGCGTCTGCCAGGTTTCCCGGGGTACTGCGATCAGTTCCCGGGTGCGCGGTGCAGGCCCTGCCTCTGCCCCGGGCGCCGCTGCCGGGCAGCCGATGAACCGGTAGCCGCGCCGCGGCAGAGTCTCGATGTAACGCGGCTCATCGGCATTGTCCTCCAGCGCCTCGCGCAGTTTCTTGATTGCCGTGTTGATGCTGTGCTCGAAGTCAACAAAGGTATCGGCCGGCCAGAGTCTGCGGCGAAATTCTTCTCGTGTGACTAACTCCCCCGGCTGTTCCAGCAGGATGGCGAGGATCTGAAAGGGTTTTTCCTGGACATGTATCTTGTGCCCGTTGTTGTGCAGTTCCCTCGAGATCAGGTCAACGGTAAAGGGGCCGAAACGGGCGCGGTTCCGCTCTGTGGCGGGTACCTGCATGGTCAGTAACCCACCGATTCTTCTTAATAAATGGAACGTTACTCCCTGCCCATGCAAGCGTCAATCCCCTTCAAGGGCCTGTCAAATGGGACCAGACCTCATGTGGACTAAAACAGGACATTCCTGACGCCGGTACACCGACAGTTCACCACGAATTCACCCACCGTGCATTGTTCCTTCCTCCACCGGTACGGCACCATGGCGGTGCTTGCCCAAGAGCATCCTGAAGGTGCGAGCGATGGGACCTCGAACTGCATGTTCCGACTCCGTACCGCCCGGTCTGCAACCGCTCCCGAAAGCGATGCTCTTAGGACTCCCGTGCGCTCACTGCAAGGGGTATTTCGCGGCCGACCTCGAGGTTTGCCCGATCTGCGGATGCCAAGAGAGAGTTGTCATTGGCAAAGGTTTAGCGAAAGTTGTGGCGGCGTGAAGCGAATCGTCAGTCAGCGCGGGATCCGCCAGGTTCAACCTGAGCAGAACGGATGCATGGCCGTCCAGCTCGGACTGGCGGGCCCTGCGCTGGCTTCGGAGAAAGGCCAACGCTTTTGCTTTTGTTCAGCCTCTGTAATTGGGGCGGAAAACACAGACGTTAGCGCGAACTCGCTCTCGATATCGGTGGCTTTTTCCATTGCGGGACAACCAAAGTCGCAGAGTAGCCGGACTACTTCCCCGTTTTACCAACACGCCGCGAGCGCGGTAATCGGACTCGCGGCCCAAACCAGATAAATAAAGAGGAGAAATGCAATGAAACACGCATATTTCATCGTAATTGTTGCCGTTGTTTTAGGCCTGGGCCTGGCAGGGCTGACCGTACCGAGTGTCATGGCCAACGATGGCCGAGAGGCCAAGGTGATTGCGCCAGACTCCGTAGCCTATGGCAGGACGTACAGCGAATGGTCCGCCGCCTGGTGGCAATGGACATTTTCCATTCCCGTGGCAAGCCATCCCCTTTTCGACAATGGGGACTGCAGTATTGGACAGTCGGGTCCCGTCTGGTTCCTGGGAGGAAAGTTTTGCCAAACGGGCGGCATTTGCACCGGTTCGGCGACACGCTCCTGCTCGGTACCCGCCGGTAAAGCATTGTTCTTCCCGATCCTTAACGTAGAGGATTCGGCTCCGGAAGAGCCTGCGTTCGGTTGTGGCGATAGCCTGCCGCCCCTCCTGGGGGGCACGATCGCTGAAATGCGCCAGTGCGTAGAGTCTTTTCTCACTGGAATCCACAATCTGAAGGCTGACGTCGACGGGAAAAGCATCCGCAACCTGCAGAGGGATTTCCGGGTGCGGTCTGCTGAATTCGAAGTCACTTGGCCTCAAGACAACGTCCTGAGTGCCATCGGGGAGGGACCGTTCGTGGCTGGCAAGTACTCCCCCGTGGTGGATGATGGGGTTTACGTCATGCTGCCGCCGCTGTCGGTCGGCAATCACACTCTGCACTTTCAGGGGTCTTTTGCTAACGGTTTCACGGAGAACATTACCTACAACCTCAACGTGGCGAAATAAAGCACGCCCCGCAGAGAAGGGAGAAAACGCCGGTGATTTCTCTTTCGGCGGATGGCGCGCTCCTCCGGCCGGGTAAGTGATAGGCTGCCCCACGTCTCGCGGTTTTCGAGACGTGGGGCCTTTCCGCGGTTGCCCCAGACCAATTCCCGCCTGCAGCCCTGCTGGATGTACACCACTACGGGTACGGCGCTTGCGTGGCAAGGAACCCTCTGCACGGGTACCGCGTCAACTGCCAACATCATGGATCGCAAGTACAATTTCAATCTGGGGCGGGTGGTCCATACAATCTCGGGGTGGGCGCTGCGTACCGCTCGTGTCATGGATCTTCGGTAGGATAATATCCCTTGGAGAACTGGTCCGAGTACCCGCCCGATTCGAGTTTGATTGTGATCCGATACATTCCGATGGTGACGACACCCACTCATTCGCAAACTGCGCGAGTGAGTGGGGCACCCGGCAATCGCCTGTTTACAACAACTATCGGGATTCTGTTAGGAACCAAACAATCTTGGATCAGCTCGTTGGCGGCTTGAGACCCACAGGGCAAGACCGACTATTTCGCTTTTGCCCGACAATCGTACCTGTCACCTTCAGCATCAAAGGATCGCCTAAAATGACTGTACAAAGGTGGTCGATTCGAGGAATGGTGAGAGCAAAGCAAGGACTCAGATGTCTTGTGACTGTGGTGTTTTTGCTTGGGTGTGCCGCAGGCGCGACCGAAAATCCTGACAACTCCCAGCAAATCACCACGAAAGATCCGCTGGTATCCGCTCCATCAACGACCGAGCATGACGCGAACGAGGGTTCGCCACCCAACGCACACAGCCTGACAGCACTTGATCGACGTGACCGAATTTTCTATCCGGGCGACACGGAGCGGCTGAAACCCCTCGGACGCAAGCTGTTGCTCAACATTCTCCTCGATCAGAAGGAGATCTTCACCAGCCCATTTCGTATGGATCAGCAGAATGCGAAATGGTGGATACTGTCCGCCGCAACGATGGCCGGACTGATTGCCGCTGATCACCACATTGCGAACTCGTTCGAGAACAGCAATGGACAAGTCCGTTGGGGTGGGCGAGTTTCTAACATCGGCTCTTCGTATACGCTTATTCCTTTCGTCGCTGGCTCCTACGCGTATGGGGTGTGGAGAGATGATGCGAAGGCGAGGGAGATCGGTGTGCTCGGGACTGAGACACTGCTAGACGGATTGATAGTCGCTGGAATTTTGAAGGAAGTGACACGCCGCAATCGGCCCGACGAGAAGAATCCAGGTGACTTTTGGGGTGGCGGCACTTCGTTTCCATCCGGACACGCAATACAGGTTTGGTCCATTGCCTCTCTTGTCTCCCACGAGTACAAGAACAAACCGATTGTCGCGGTCGCCGCGTACGGTCTTGCGGGAATAGTCAGCGCTTCGAGAATAGCCGCGCAAAAACACTTCGCTTCTGATGTGGTGACTGGCGGACTTATGGGCTGGTTCATCGGACGCTATGTTTACCAAACACACATGAGTCACCTGGCCCACCAACACTCATCGCTGATGCCGGTGATTGTCCCTCAAGTCGAGCCATATCAGCGGCGCTACGGCGTTACGGTGTTCTTTGGACAAGCGGCTCACTAACCCAAGCCCAGGGGTCCGCAAGGCGCGTAGTTGGTGATCATGCCCTGTGGGTGTTGAAAAAGTCCGTCAACAAGACGTCTTTTCATCTGGGCGGGTGGCCCATGTAATCTCGGGGTGCCCCATTCATTCGCGTACTTTGCGAATGAGTGGGTGCTGCGTACCGCTCGTGTCATGGATCTTCGGTAGGATAATATCCCTTGGAGAACTGGTCCGAGTACCCGCCCGAATCGAGTTTGATTGTGATCCGATACATTCCGATGGTGGCGACACCCACTCATTCGCGAAGTACGCGAATGAGTGGGGCACCCGGCGGCAAGGACCAACTCCGCCCGACAGTTTCGGGTGTTTGTTGGAAGTTAATGGAGAGTATTTTGACTGTCGCCTATTTCTAAAAGATATTGGCTCTCTGTACGCTGGTCAGACAGCTCCACCAAAAGCCCCCGCCCTGACTGCCCTCAATCCCATGCGCACCTTCGCTCAACTCAACTTCACGCGCGCGCCAGCGCCCAGAGTGCAGCGTTTGCTCAACTCGGCTCCAAGTCAGCGCCCAGCGCCCAGCAACCCAGCAAATTTAACGTTCACTCACTCACTCACTCACTCACTCACTCACATGTTTACTCTCTAGTTACGGCGCTCTAAGGTCCGTTCCCTTCTCCCAATCCGTATTTGACCCCCTTTCTTTCGCGCACCTAAAATGAAAGATTCGTATCCCGACACCGATCCCAACCATGGCCCTTCGCCTTTACAACACACTCTCCGCCAAAGTTGAGGAGTTTCAGCCACTCGACCATGGCCGCGTCCGCATGTACGCCTGCGGGCCTACCGTCTACGATTACGGCCACATCGGAAACTTCCGCACGTTTGTTGCGGTTGACCTTCTCTGTCGCTTCCTGCGCCAAAGTGGATACGACGTCCGCTACGTCATGAACATCACTGACGTGGACGACAAGATCATCCGCAACTCCGCGCGCGATGGGGTGACCGTCCAGCGGTACACCGCGAAGTACGAGAAGGCGTTTCTGGAAGATTCGGCGACCCTGAATATCGAACCGCCCACCTTCGTGCGTGCCACCGAACACATCCCTGAAATGGCGGACTTTATCGCCAGGCTCCAGGAAAAAGGCATTGCCTATCGCACCGACGACGGCTCGTACTACTTCCGTATCGCGAAGTTTCCCGCCTACGGCAAATTGTCGAAGAAAGATTTCGCGGGCATGGAAGACGGCGCCCGCGTGGACGTGGACGAGTACGAAAAGGACAGCGCCCGCGACTTCGCCCTCTGGAAGGCTCCCAAGCCGGGCGAGGCCTCATGGGACACGTCGATCGGCCCCGGACGCCCCGGTTGGCACATTGAGTGCTCGGTCATGTCGATGGAAAAACTCGGTCCGAGTTTCGACCTGCACGCTGGCGGCGAGGACCTCATCTTCCCCCACCACGAAAACGAAATTGCGCAATCCGAGGCGCTCACCGGAAAGCAGTTCGCGCGTTTCTGGTTCCACGTTCGCTTTCTGCTGGTCGAAGGCGAGAAGATGTCGAAGAGCCTGGGCAACTTTTTCACCATCCGCGACCTGGTGCTCAAGGGGCACAAGCCGTCTTCGATTCGCTGGCTGCTCGCGTCGGTCCCCTATCGCAACCAGTTGAATTTCACTTTCGATGGGCTCAAGTCAGCGGCGAGTTCGGTGGAAAAGCTCCGTAACTTCCGTTTCCGTTTGACCAGCGCGCAATTTCCGGCAGGCGCCAATCCGGCAATGACGCAACTGGCCGGCGAGACCATCGAGCGCATGAAGGGCGCCCTGGACGATGACCTGAACACCGCGCAAGCCCAAGCCGCCATCTTCGACATGGTGCGCAGCGCCAACGCCGCGCTCGACAGAGGAGAAGTGCGCAAGGATGATGCCCAACCTCTGCTGGCAGTTTTGGACAAATTGGACGAAATCTTCGGCGTGCTGAAAGATGATGACCAACCGAAGATGAAAGCAATCCTCGACTGGGCTCGCGCCGAAGGCCGGGAAAAAGACATCAGCCCCGAACTGCTGGAAATCGCCGGCTCGTCGCAGCTTTCCGACGGCGACGTGAATCAGAAAATGTCGAAGATGGAAGCCGCCCGCAAAGCCCGAGACTTCAAGACCTCCGACGCCCTGCGTGCCGAACTGGTTTCTGCCGGCATCATCGTAGAGAACACAAAAGAGGGCGTAAGGTGGAGAAGGAAGTAAGGGAAATTTGTAATTGGTGATTTGTAATTGGTAATTTAAGTTCGCGACTCCAAGTTTCAGATTACAAAGTACAAATGCTCTCCCTCGACAACTATCTCCGCGAAGCAGAACAGGCCCACGGCCACCTCTGTGCCGGACAAGTGCTGGGCGTTCGCATGGCGATGCTCGGGCTCGAGAAGCTCGGCGTCGAAGACCCTCGTGGCAAAGACCGCAAGCGCCTGGTCACCTTCGTCGAGATCGACCGCTGCGCGACCGACGCCATCGCCATCGTCACCGGATGCCGTCTCGGCAAGCGCGCGCTGAAATTTCGCGACTGGGGCAAGATGGCTGCGACTTTCGTGGACGTGAGCACTGGCAAGGCGATTCGCATCGCGGCCAAAGAATCCTCGAAAGCGCTCGCCCGCAGCATGCATCCCGAAATCGAAAGCAAGAACCAGCAGCAGATGCTGGCCTACCGCGAAATGCCGGAGGACGATCTGTTCACGATGCAATGGGTGAAGGTCGAACTACCCGCAGAGGAATTTCCCGGATACAAAGGCGAGCGCGTCGTGTGTGCCAAGTGCAGGGAAGGAATCAATTTCCGCCGTGAAGTTCAGCGTGAGGGGCAGCCTTTGTGCCGCGCCTGCGCCGGTGACCGTTACTACGAACCGCTTTGATCTGAAGACCTTCCCCCGTGTTCCTCCGTGCCCTCCGTGGTTACCCGGCTTTCCTCTTCCGAAAGAATCCAGTAAAAGACAAAGAAAGCAAGCCCAGCTCGCTCTGGACAACCGAGGGCGGCTGTCCCTACGCAGTCCTCTCGTACGAGTGCGCCACCCGCAGCAAGGTCGCTTCGTCAAAGTGCCGGCCAAACAGCTGCAACCCAATCGGCAGCTTCTCGTGATTCTCGCCGCAGGGAAGGGAAATCCCCGGCACGCCTGCCAGGTTCGCCGTCACCGTATAAATATCCGCCAGATACATGGCGAGTGGGTCGTTGACTTTCTCCCCTAGCCGGAAAGCGGGTGTGGGACAGGTGGGCGCAGCAATCACATCCACCTTCTTGAAAGCTTCGTCGAAGTCGCGCGTGAGCAGCGTGCGCACCTTCTGTGCCTTCAAATAGTACGCATCGTAGTAACCGGCGCTCAGCGCGTAGGTCCCGAGCATGATGCGCCGCTTGACCTCGATCCCGAAGCCGCCGTCGCGGGTTCGCCGGTACATTTCGGATAGCGTGCGGGATTTCGGCGCGCGAAATCCATAACGCACGCCGTCGTAGCGAGCCAGGTTCGACGACGCCTCCGCCGTTGCAACGATGTAGTACGCGGGAATCGCATACTCGGTGTGCGGCAGAGAAACCGGTACTACCTCGCATCCAAGCTCGGCCAGCTTTTGGATGGCCGCCTCGACCGCCGCCCTGACCTCCGGATCGAGTCCATCGCCGAAATACTCCCTGGCCACGCCAACCTTCAAGCCTTGGACCGGCTTCTCCAGTTCGGCGACGTAGTCCGGTACCGGCACATCCGCGGAAGTCGAGTCCATCGGATCGCGCCCTGCTATCGTGCGCAGCACCAGCGCCGCTTCTTTCACCGTCTTTGCAAACGGCCCAATGTGGTCGAGAGACGAAGCGAAGGCAATCAATCCGTAGCGCGAAACGCGGCCGTAAGTCGGCTTCAGTCCCACCACGCCGCAAAACGACGCCGGCTGCCGAATCGATCCACCCGTATCGGATCCTAAAGTTGCCACCGCCATTCCCGCAGCAACCGCAGCCGCCGATCCGCCAGACGATCCGCCCGGCACGCGGCTCTTGTCCCGCGGATTGTGCACCGGATGGTACGCCGAGTTTTCGGTCGACGATCCCATGGCAAACTCGTCGCAGTTCAGCTTGCCAAGAACCACCGCGCCCGCCGCCTCCAGACGCACAACGGCCGTGCAGTCATACGGCGGCACAAAATTTTCCAGGATCTTCGAACCCGCGGTCGTGCGCACGCCGCGCGTCACCATCACGTCCTTGATCGCTACGGGAACTCCCGCCAGGGGCGGCAAGGGCGCGCCCGCGGCAGCCATCTGGTCGATGCGCGCCGCCTGCGCAAACGCGCGCTCTTCCGAGAGCGTGAGAAAGGCGCCGATCTCCGGATCTTCCTGCCGGATGCGCGTGTAGAAATCCTGAGCCAGAGCGCTCGCAGTCGTCTGCCGCTCGGCGATTGCCCTTCGGACCGAATCGATGGTGAAGTTTGTGATCTCCGCGCCCGCCGCCATGAGCCCTACCTCTCGATCACTTTCGGCACCACAAAGAACGTACCGTCCGCCTCCGGGGCATTCTTCAGAGCCTCGTCATGCGACAACGACTCGCGGAGGCCGTTGCGGACATCTTCTCGCGCGGCGTAGGCAAAGTGTTCGCCATCTTGTTTCGATTCGTCCACGCCATGGCGGTCCGACACCTGGGCCATGGGCGAAACCTTGTCGGTATTGAGCTCGTTCAGGTGTTCGATGTACTGCAGGATGGAATTCAGATCGCGCAGCATGCGGGCGCGTTCTTCTTCGGACAGTTCCAGGTTGGCCAGATCAGCCACATAGGCGACGTCTTTTTCGTTGACCTTCATGGTTGGACCCAGCAGATCAAAAAGTCGGTCGTGATCGCAACAGCGTTTCCGGCAGCGGCATCCCGGCCGTCAGAGGGCCTGCTTCGACACAACAAACTCGATGCGCTCCACGCGTTCGCGGGAGTACTTATTCACCGCCGCCAGGTAGCGTCCGGCCAGTGACATCAGTTCGCGCCGCCAGCCCTGGT
>Ga0302322_100000330_pt1 | contig 35694 bp, 54 predicted proteins | sample Fen_T0_2_FD_203757 | JGI IMG/M metagenome (GOLD analysis project Ga0302322, IMG submission 203757) | Peat permafrost microbial communities from Stordalen Mire near Abisko, Sweden - Fen_T0_2 | ecosystem: Environmental > Terrestrial > Soil > Wetlands > Permafrost | place: Sweden: Abisko...
GCTGCGTAATGGTTTCTTTGTAAGTCACATCACCCTGGGAAACAGGGATATAATCAGTAACAAGTGGCGTTACAATTGATGGTAGTGCTGAAATCTTAATGCCGGCCATATTATGCCCCTTATGCTGATATGAATTCAGTGATTAAAACAATACCTTGTTGCCCAGCAACGCCAGCAGCATTTGCACCTGACGCATTCAATCCACCACCCGCACCACTTCCATAGCCATTGCCAGATATTCCTGTTGCGGCAAGATTCATTTCACCACCACCGCCTAACTGAGAGTTTCCGCCCATTGCGGTTGTAACCGGAACAGAACCCGCCGCAGCCGCAGAATATCCCGCAGAACCTTCTTGGCCTGCTATAGAATAAAGCAATGTGCCATTAGTTCCTGATGTTACCGTTCCGCCTGTTCCCTGCGTTCCAGAAACTTGAGCTGCCGCGCTAGAAGCTTTACCACCACCAGGCCCACCACCACCAGCAGTCCATGCAGAACCACCATTAATTGTTAATGTGGTATTTCCGCCAGTACCGCCAGCATTATTTCCAGATGCGCCCGCTGTTCCAGCAATACCAACAGAACCAGTAATTGCTGCAAGATTAGCTGTGCCGCTTACTAATAATTTAATGTAGCCTCCGCCTGCACCAGCACCACCACAAGCTGATTGGCCACCAGCGCCAGTTGTACCACCTGAGCCACCACCGCCAGCTTGCAGTTCGAAAATAGCGTATTTTGTACCGGTGGTTGGTGTATAAGTAAATGCACCGGTTGCGGTAATGGCCTGCACATTAATCTGCGTAATGGGCGGAGAAGTTGACCAGGTTGGCGCAGCCGATGCGCCAGACAGCAACGCCAAGCCAGCGGTTGCAGTTCCAGATAATATCGCCTGAGTTGTAGCGTTTGTGTAAACAATACCGCCGTTGCTTGCCGTCAATATTGCGCCAGTTCCACCTTGGCTCATTGGCACTGGTATTGTAATTTCGTGTGTAAAACCTTGGGTCATTTTTATATTCCCTTATTTTTCGTAACAGAATGACAAATGTAATTCTCGAATAGCATTATTTTGCTGTGCGCCGGTGAATGTTGCTTTGGTATTAATGGCAGAAAAATAATTTATTGCCAAAGTTGATGTGCTTGGCGATAACGCAGTCAATAAATAATAAGTAGTATTATTTAGCGCATATCCAACCATTCGATAAGTGTTAGCAACTTCGGAGCCTCTTGATATGGGCAACGCAACAGTGAATGTTCCCGTTCCAGCTCCAGCCGTTCCGCCGCTAGAATTTATTAGTACAACTTGCACATAAATAGTATTTCCAATTTGCGTATATCTGCCTGATGTGGTTGTATATGTTGGCACTGTATTTCCAGCACCACCAACTAATGTCACTGTTGGGGTGTAAGTAGTCCAGCCAGCAGAAGATGCATATAAACAAGTGGCGCCACTAAATAATGGATTGCTGGCAGCAACAGATAGAAGCATTTGTTTGGATACAGTTGGAGATGTTACGTTAGACGTGGTTGAAGTATTATTAGTTGCAAAAACACTGCGCGCAGTGGGCAAATATGGCGAGGTTGAACCTGATCCGCCTCTTATAATAGCGTTAGAGGTGGCAGTGGTAACTCTAGTTCCACCCATTGTCATAGGCAGTGGCAATGGTAATCCTGAATTATTTACAATACCTTGTGCCATTAATCACCTATATTTCATAAAAGAATTGTATATGAATTTCTCTAACATTCGCATGATTCTGATCGGCACCAGTAAAACTAGAAATAGCGCTAATTGTTGAGAAGTATGACAATCCAATAGTCGTGGCTGATGCGCCAACAGTGCCAACTAATATATCGTATGTTGTATTATTTAATGAGTAACCAATATTCATTGCGGTGCCAGTCGCAACCGATGCGTTAGCCGTAACAGGTAGCGCAATATTCATCTGACCAGTTCCAGCTCCAGCAGTTCCTGCGGATGAATTTATTAATACAACCGCAACGTTTACCACATTCCCCAACTGCGCATATCTGCCTGATGTTGTTGAATAAGTTGGTACAGTATTTCCCGCGCCACCAACCAACGTTACTGTTGGGGTGTAGGTTGTCCAGCCTAGTGCGGAAGGATAAGGCACAGTTGCCCATGCTGGCGCAGCAGATGCCACTGATAACAACGGATAATTTGCCACCCCAGGCCCAGCCAAGCAAGATGGAACGCTGCTATTATTAGTAACAAACACACCATTTGCAGCGTTTGCCAGGCCGCTCAACACATCTGTTGAAGACGCATACAATATTTGACCGCTTGGCAAAGTATTCAAACCAGTGCCACCCTGCGCAACGGAAAGCGGTAATTGCAATCCGTTATTTGTTGTTCCGCCTTGAGCCATCAGGAAGTCTCCACGCCATATATACCAAAACTACAGCTTGCCAATCCGTTATAAACCCTAACCACATCGCCAGCACCAAGAGTAATGCCAAACGTGCAAGCAAATGTATCATTTCCACCAATCGCAACATCAAAATACATATATTGTGACGTGGCAGAAGCAGCACCACCTGGAGCTATTTGTATGCGAAATGATGTTGGCGTTGCTGATTGATTGCATACTGTAATTGTACTAATCGTGCATTGCGTTGCAGCAGGCACAGTGTATGCATCTGTTAAGGTTGCAGCACTTGGCTTGGATTGCCCTAAAACTTTTTGAGTGACAGTTGCCATTTTATCCGCCCATTAATAAATACGATAATGATGATAGTCCGCTCGCTGCATTAGCAGCAGAAGTCCAATTTGTTCCATCGCTTGTTAATATATTTCCAGATGTTCCCGCAGCGGATGGATAGGTTGGAGTCGATGCAATCCAATTTGTTCCATCTGAAATGATTATCTTTCCGCTAGTTGCACTAGCATTAGGAAATGCCGGCGTTGATAACACATAGTTTGTGCCATCACTTAACAATACTTTGTTAGCCGTTGCGCCAGCCGAAGTCGGCACAGTGCTAGTGCTATAAACATTATTAGTGCCATCCGATATTAAGAATTTTCCAGATGTGCCACTTGCAGCAGGATAAGTTGGAACCGACCATGCTAGGCCGGTGGCGTCGCCAGAGCTAACCTGTAATATCTGCCCGTTAACAGTTCCAACTGCCAGCCTGGCATTAACAGTTGTGAAGGTGTAAATATCACCTTTTGTTGTCAATGGTGATGTTGATGCTGGCGCTGATGAAATCCAATTTGTGCCATCAGACGTTAACAGATTTCCATTTGCACCTGATGCAGATGGGTATGTTGCTGTTGACCATGATGGAGCTGCATTGCTTCCCGATCTAATAATCTTCCCAGCAGTTGCCGTTGCTGCCAGTAGTTCAAATGAGTCCGCATCACAATAAACAATTCCACCATTATCGGCGGTTATGTTTTTATTGGTGCCACCACGAGCTAATGATAGCTGCCCTGACCACCCCATCGTTAATGATGTTGCTTGCAGTAATGCCGTGGCTGGTGTGCCACCAAGTGTAATCGTGACATTTGTATCATCAACTCGTGTTAATGCTGCTGGCGTCACAGCAGTACTTGCCTGCCATGTTGGTAAAGCCCCAGCGCCGTTTGATGTTAATATCTGTCCAGCACTGCCAAGACTTGCTAATGATTGGAAGCTACCTGTCGCAGTTGTGCCTGCGGCAATGATTGAATATGGTGTGGTTGTTGCAATACCTGTACCGCCTTTATCAACGGTTAAAACTCCACTGAAATTCGATGGACCAATAACGATATTGGCCTGGAACAATGTTAAAAGCTGTTGAGCTGTTTCTTTGTATGTAACCGCACCTTGATCAATGGGAAAAACGTCAGTTAAAGCAGGTGCAGCAACTGCTGGTAAATCTGAAATCTTAATGCCTGCCATTTGTCGTTCCTTATGCGGCTTGAACCAAAATATTTTCAGATGCTTGCGTGATAATGTCTGTTCCATCTTGCGCAATTAAATGGTGTGTGTGCTGCTCGGCCTCTGTCTGCCCAGCATAGTTTATGACTACAACTAACCCACCATATGGCTGCATCGATAATTCCCTTTAAAATGGGGAGCTTTTACACTCCCCAGATTTGTTACGCTGTTAACAATGAATTCCATGTTCCAGCAACCGCACAGAAAAACATAATCGTCTTATTGGCAGCAACGGAAATGGAAGCGTTTGCGGCTAATGCATTTATGATTTCACCTGTCTGGGGGAAAACGGCCATGGCATTTGCAGCGGCAGCATTGATAACTGTTACCACTTTGCCAACGGTTGCGGCTGGGAGCTGAACGCTATCAGCAGCAGTCGTTACAGTGGTGACACGGTTTAGTTCACGAGTTAACGCTGTACCAGCTTGTGCTCCACCTGCTAAAGCTGTTAATGCATTCACAGCCGAGCGAGTGAAATAGCCAGCGGTATTAACGAAATTACCGGCTGATGACGTAATGTTTCCAGATGCCGAGAAAGAAGTGGAAGACAAAACGCCAGTAATTGCTAAGTCTTGGCCAAACGTAGATGCACCAGAAGCCGCTTTTAAGTTTCCAGCGGTATCAGCAAATACAGCCAATGCATTAGCAGTTGATGCGCCACCAGAGAACGTCACGCCGCCGGCAGATGGGTCGGCATTAAATACAATTGCATCAACACCGATGTTGTTTGGCAGAGGCTCTACCAGGCTGTAGAAGTTACCAGCGCGAACTGAGCCGGCACCAACTGAAACATACTGACCAGCCTTCATCTGTTCGCGGGCCTGCATGTCACCTGATCTGGTGAGCACAACCGTTGAGCCAATGCTGCTAACTACATACACGCCTTGCTCATAGGTGTTGGTCTGTACTTGTAACAGTACGCGATCACCAACAGCGCAAGCAACGCTATCGATTGTTAATGAAGAAGCAGCAACGGTTAATGTTGCGTTCACGCCATTGTTATTTGGGCCGTTGTAGTAGGTGCCAGCAATATTGGCTACAGACACAAGGCGCACAGGGGTCAACCATGGTGATAACACTGTTTGGGAGTAGGTCGTCGTCATTTAAAAATTCCTTTTTCAATAAATAGAAATACCATTTTTGCTGAAGTTAGCTAACTTCCCCACACTAAACTGGTTGCGGTCGTTCCAGCGCTGTTTATCTTGATAGAATAAACAGGGTGCCAAACACCAGCAGCCAATCCAACGAGAGTCTGTGAGGTGCCGTCCCATTTCATATATGAAACGTTACCTGTCACGCCTAAATACAACCAACGTGCAAATTCCACTGAGCCATTCGGCCCGTATAATGTATCAGTCGTAACGTTTCCAGTTCTTGCCACGCCTGACATAATTCTTGTTGGGCCCGTATAAGCATTCGGGTCAAGTGCTGGAACTTCAATCAATTGAACGGCCATATAAAATCCCTTTATAGTTTAATAAATATATTCGTGAACAATGTTGGCTGCATGGTGTTATGCGCTTGATTGCCACCCTCATTGCTTATAGTGCCAGTTGAATATGCTGGGCTATTAACAATGACATTGTTTCCTGGGCCTACTGGTGCCCCAATAAAGTTTGCTTTTGCTGTTAATGGGTCTGGCAACTCTACACTTGTTAAAACGTGCTTTCCTTCGCCAAACGCCGCACCCATTGCCGCCAGTAAAGTTTGTGTACCAGTTCCAGCCGTAGTCAATATGATAAAATTGCCATTTTGCGCATCATCGACCGACGCGGATAATTTAAAGGTCGTCCCAGATACATTCAGCACATAATAAGGCGTATTAGCAATTAATGGCGCAGGCAATGCCCCACCATTATTACTAATAAATACAGGCGTGCCGGTTGGAATCGTGGCAGTTGATGCTACCGTGAAAACCGCCGTTGGTTGGTCAACATTGGTTATGGCTAGCGACGTGCCAAAGCCAGCATTTTGACCTGCCATCACACGGCCTAATGCTTTAGGCAATGCGATCGTTTTATTAGCTACAAAGTCAGCCTGCGCAGTGGCGCCACGGCCCGTACTAACAGGCGCCCAAACATCTGAAACACTGTCCCACAATGTTTTGTACAACTGGAACGTGTCTTTATTCTTGCGATTGGTAGCAGCTGAACCAACATTGCCAATGGTCCCATCATTCATTAATACCCAGCCACCAGATGGCGCAGCCGACATCGATGTTTTAATGTCACCTGTTCTTGGCGTTTGAATAATGGAATCGATTTCATCATAATTTTGGAAATCTTTGTCACGCTCAACATTCCCAAGGTGCAGCGTTGGCTTGGTAAACCACACATCACACAGCGCGCCCAATGGCATATCAACCTGGATGTAAAACGCATCGTCATCGGTTTCTAGTCCTGCGTTTCCAATGGATAAACCAGCGGTTGACGGCACAGTAAACACCAGATTGCACTCGTCCCAACTGGTTGTTAATACAAACTGCCCTAACAGGCTGCGCACCTCAGCTGATGCGCCGGTTCCTGAACCAAAATACTGCCTAGTGTAAATATTCAATGTCACAGGGTTGGCCAATACCTTGCCCCACATTGAAAATGTCATCTCTTGGTTGTTCAGGTTTTTAACCTTTTGACAAACTGGGAACTGAAATGATTTATATGATTCTGCCGCCCCAACCACGGTGCACTGATAGCGCATATAGTCAGTTGGCGTGACATCGCCAATCAAGGCATTGTCAGCTTGCGCAAATGGCACAAACGAAATCTTGTCGGTTGCATTGGTGTTGTTCTTCACAAACCTGGTATCAGGTCCGACTGCGCCATATGTCCCAATGATGGGGTTAACCAAGGCAGGCGTGAAACCCTTGTGGTTTCCAGGCGCAATAACCAGGTTGACTGGAAGCGATGTTGGGTACAGCGTCACAGTGTCATCAATATGGTTAATAAATACGCTATTGCCAATATAATTGGTCAATGATTGGTAAACAGTGACAGTGCTTCCGCCTCCTGACCCACCTGGTGGCGCGTAGTCGTCAATAGTCCACAGTAAATTATCGTCTCGGTCGTAGCATTCCAGATAATAGGTTTCCTCTGGTGTGTCTGCATCAGCCTCCCAATAAAATGGGCCTGCAGTGCCGTTGAGATCGAATATAATAGGATTGGTATAGACTGGACCCAGTGGACCAGCTGCGCTTGAATAAACAGCTTTTGGCTCAACGTGGTTTAGTGCGCGATAGGTATATAATTTCGCTCCGCCCGCGAGTGTGCCCTGCTGATTGATTGCCACCCATTTAGGTATGGGTGCCAAATTGTATGTTGGGTCTGATGCCATTCGTCACATTCCTTGTGTTGATACATTCTACTATATCAGACGGTGTTTTTCCTACTCTTGGGAGTCTTCCGTCGAGTTTAGATAATCAATTAAATTGCTTATCTGCGTCTGTGGTAAACCTGCCTTTACCGCTGTTTGGGTAATGTATTTTGTTACTTCTTTGATGCGTTTAGATTGATCGGCTATTTCCGCACGTTGAGCAAATCCTTCTTCCCATTTTGGACTATGGATAAACTCTAGGCGTGACATGCTACCTTTTGAGCTGCCCATCTTGCTAAGCCAATTGGCCACGGCGTTTCCAGTGTTTCTAATCATATCAATATTGGCAGCCGCCTGAGCACCACTCTGGCTGGGTGATTTCATGTCATTTAAATGTTTCCAGCCAATTTTCATATCTTGTATATCTTTTTTAGCTTCAGGAAAGTTTTTAACAAGCTCCATGACTTCTTTTTCCCTGCGCCTTCCTCTAAATAGCGCAGAATAAACCTGCTTACCAGTCGCCTCACCAGGAACGCGATTAACAATATCGGTTACGTCTTCACGCACAAATCTTGGGTGTGCTAACGCGTTGGCTTGTTTGTAAGGTTCGTTATTGTCTTTTAAAAACTCATTAAACACATTGCGCACATTACCGATATTGGCTGATTCAAGTTTCTCAGATGCATTGGTTGAAGCACGATAGGTTCGATGCATGGTATCTAATTGCTGTTTAACTCTTTGCAGATACTCATAATTGTTTTTTGGCACAAACTCCATACTAGGCAATTTATCAACTGCTTCCATGGCCTGCTTAACAATAGGCTCTTGCGACATTGCATTAACAACAATAGGGTCAAGATCGTATTGCGAACTTTTTGCCATTTTATAAAGCTGATTTATAGCTTTCTCATTGGTTTTTGTTGGCTTATAAATCTTATCAAGCATACTGCTAAACGCATTATTCTGTTGTTTGGCTGCCTGTTTCTCTAGCTCAACAGCTCTTTGCGCTACGTCACCGCCAGCATTTTTAAGCCTTTCCTCTTCTGCCCTTGTGACATAATTATTTGATGCTTGTCCTGGTGTGACATTGGTGCCAAGTCTACGATTGGCATTAATTACTGGCGAAGCTTCTGATTCATTTACGCCAGACAACATTTCATTAACCACTTTTGCTTTCGGCTCAATGCCCATCAATCTACGCACTGGCAATCCTGCGGCCATACTAGCCCCAGCAGCAGCGCTGGCACCACCTGGCAAGCCAAGCGCTTGGCCACCATAATATCCTGCGGTTCCACCAATAGCGCCTTTGGCTAGCTTTGAAATAATTGGGCTTGAGCTTAATGCAGCAGGCACCAATAACTCGCTACCCGCCCCAAGTGCTGCTCCCTTCCCAAATTCCGACCAGGCATTTTCAGGATGTTCCAGGGCATTTACATAGCCAACTTTTGCAGATGTTTTGCCAATCGATTTCAACGCATTGGTAACGGTCGCCCCTGGCTTGGCTGCCATTAATGATTTTACCGACTTCAATGCTTTTGGCAGGAATTTCAATACCGACAATGCACCCGTTTCAAGTGCTTGCGGCCCTGCAAATGGCGCTGCCATCTGCCCAACTTCTGATGCGGCAGTTTTTGGCGCAAAATCAAATCTTGGCATTTGATGCTTGGTCGGATTAAGCATGTTCGCCGTGTCTGGCACGATATTTCCCAAACCTTGAACGCCACCAATCAATGCCTCTTGTGCGTCCTGCCCCGTCTGCTTGGTTTCCTGTGGTGTCGGCGGCCTGTTAACGAACGGATAATTGCGCAATGGCAGCTCATTATCATTGGCCTGCGCTGGCTGTGCCGATGGCTTTGGTATATCTGCAAGCGTTGGCACAAAGCGTTTTTGATTGCTTGGCTGTTTAACGATAGGCGTTGGCGAAATAGGCGGCACTTTTAGGCGTTTATTCTCACTTTTGCCTATGCGCTGCCACTTCATGGTTTCCATGACCTTTTCATCTGGAATGTCAGCCAAAGTGGGAACAAATGCCATTATTGCTTACCCTCCAGGTGTTGCTGATAGGCTAACTGCGTTGCTTTAGGTTGGGCGCTATACCATTCTTGAAAATGTTGCTGGCTATCGAATGAAGCTGGAACCTTTAAGCCACCAACAAGCGAGATGGTTTCACCTGTTTCTTGAGCCGACTGCGCTGGCTGCTTCACTTCGGCGGATTGCGCTGCCGACTTGTCTGGCCCAGACTTTGGCTCGCCCATGAACTTATCCATTTCTTTTGCGGCTATCGGACTGAACGCAGCCTTTAAGCGTTTAGGGTTGGAATAAAATTCTTCCCAGGTATTCAGGTTGTTCTCGTCAACAGCATGATGCGATGCATCATAGAATGGCCGCTTAGTTTGGTAATAGCGCCACATGGTATTAACCTGGTTAGGCGTATAACCCAACGTGGCCAATGCCTGGTTGAATGATGGCTTTTCGATGATGCGCTGATTCATCCCCTTTCCATATTCAATCAAATGTCTAAATGCTGCATCTGGCATTGATCGGTCTGCTTTTGAATCAGTCGCTAACTTGGTGCCCATATCTGTTGAATTACCATCGGCTTGCTGGTTTTTAACAGACGCAACAATGTTTTTGATGGTTGTATCTAGCTCTACCGCTGGAGAGCCAAGTGCAAACTTAGGTGTCATTCCACCAATTGGCCCGCGCTGCCAGTTCTTAGTTTCGCTTCTTAACTGGGTAGCTTTATCAAGCTGCGCTATTTGGTTAACCGCTTCATCAGCTTTCTTGTTGTCACTGATATCCATCTTTTCACGCTGAGCAATAATCGAACCTGCTTCACCTGTTGCCATGGCATTTAAGCCAGCAGCTTGAGCTGTCGATATAGACATTGGATTGACGCCACCAAACTTGGTATCGCCTGCGCCTTGTCCGGCAGCCATGCGCTCAACCATTGTGGATGGCATACCAGGCGTTGACGAACCACCCGCGGCAGGTATCCCACTGGCTTGTGGTGGCTGCATTGGTGACTGCATTGGCTGCACTGGTTGCATAGGCTGTTGTGGTTCACCCTGTTGCGGCCCACCTTGTTGCGGAGCTTGCTGTTGCGGAGCTGGTGCATTCATAGCGTTTGCTGGTTGTTGGCCTTGTCTCTGTCCGCCACTTTGCTCACCACCAAATTTATTCATAATCATTGATAATATGCCGCGATTGTTTGGCGGCCCACCTGCCAGCGACTCTACGGATGGCGGATTAGCTGATAGCTCAGCGTATTTATTAAGCAAAGCGTTCACTTGCTCTTTGCTGGCACTCGTATAGAAAGCAGGATTGGAAAGCACAGTTGCCAGGTTTTGCAAATTAGCGTTTTGCGCAAAGGCATTCTTTGACGCAATTTCAGCCTGCGCCATCTTGGGGTAGTATTGGTTTTCCATGTTCTGGCGCTGCAAAGCATTGGCATTTTTCATGCCCGACATTATCCAGCCTTCGGCTGGCGCTTCTGAAATTGGTACGCCCATATAATTTGCTCCTAGCCTGTAAACCCTTTAATTACACCGCCGAAAATATTGCCGATATCTTTCTGTCTTCCTTGACGCTCGCCATATGCCGCCTGACCCATGCTCTCACCCAGGTTCTGGTTGATGCCTGTGATTTGATCGGCTGAATGCTGGCCCACACCCATCAGGTCTTTCTGACCCTGGCCATATTGGCTATTGATGCCTAAAACGTTTTGCAACCATTGGTTTTGGTCTTTCGATGCAATATCTTGGGCATAATTCTGAGACTCTTGCATAAATGGCGTGGAGCCCATTAAGCCGCTGGCGCTTGCTGCGTTGTTTGCTGCGTTCTGAGCTTGGCCCATTTGCATTTTTGCATAGTCAGATGTCTGATAATTCTTCATCTGATCATTGATGAATTTTGATGGGTCTTTCTGGCCGCCTAACCAATCTTGGTAATCGCTCATGCCGTGCTTACCGGCATTATAAAATGGGTTCTGCGCATCAATGCCACGCTGGTTATATTTCTCAACTTCTCGGCCATAGTCTGAATAAGGCTTGCCGGAATTGCCAAATAGGCCGCCTGCCACCTGCCCACCAGCCTGCGCTATCATTGCCATTGTTATTGGGTCCATGTCACATTCCTTGTGTTAAACGATCACTGTCCATTGTCCGATATCGGCAACTACCTGCCACATCTGCAACTCAGCAGTTCTCGGCGGCCCTATTGTTGCATCTGTTAAATATATCATCTGACCCTCTTCTGGCGATTGTATTTTATCGCGCTCTTCCGTTGTCACACGTGGAACAAATGAACCATATTGCGACAAATAACCCTGCAACGTTTCAATCATGGTACTCAGTGATGAAATCCATATTTCAGCCATATAAATGCCATCTTGCTTAACGAGCGGGTCATACAATGGCAAATTGTCTAAATCTCTAGCCATTCGTCACTCCGGCAATATTTCAAAGTCCCACGCAGCGCCAAGGATATAAAACGGCACCGTGTTGAAGAATTCAATCTTAGGGGTAAACCCTTGGCCTCTAGGGGTTGTCCCTAGCTTGCGCCATACAGTACGGTAAGTGCGTTCACCCAGCTTGCCCATGTTCGATGATGTCGAATAGCCATAACTCTGGCCGCCATCTTTCGAGATCGATAAGAATATTTTAGGTGCGCCGCTGCCAATAATGACCTGCTGATCGAGCAATAAATCTATGCCGTCCTCTGTCAAAATGTTTTGCGTGTTTTCGGCATCAAGGTTGGCAACGTCAGTGACAAACTGATCAGTTTTGCCTTGCAGCACATCGATGTGCCAGCGATCAATGCGCAGCCTATTGTAACCCTCTGGCGTTACTTGCCGACCAATGCGCATACGCCTGATTGGCTCACCGTTGTTTGTAGTATATTTATCATCCACAATGTATAAAATTGGCTGATTGTAATGTCCATAATAGTTCACACCCTTGTAATAAACGTGGGTCTGAGCCGGATGTCTGTCACCGTTCAATACTTCTTCTTCATGCCATTTCGGGTCGCTTTCTGTGCTCATTGATACGCTATAAACATAGGTATGATTGGCCTTGGTGAAGTTTAAACGATAAAAAATGATTCCATTTTCTTTAATCATGATGCCACGCGAATCAGCCACACCCTTGGTTGGGTCGGTTGCGTATTGCGCTAAGGCATAATCCAGTGCGCGATTGCTAACCGGCGCTGACTGCGTACCTGATACGCCCATGACTGAGCCCAGGCCATCACGGTCCTGGGATAGAAAAAACATTCGGTCAAAACCGGTTGCTATGCTACCGACGGAAGGCGTGCCCACTTCCATCAGCAATGAATTGTTGCGCCGAAATGGCAAGTTGGTTCCCAGTCCGGCATTTTCCCAGACTTCGGTGAAGTTTTGGCTAAATAAAAATAGCCTGCGATGCAATGTGCGACACGCCACAATCGTACCAGGGTGCGAAGTAATGCTGCCTTGCTGTAATTGCGCTGCCACCTTGATCGTCACTGGCGCCACCGATGCAGCACTGTATGAAATCGCTGTACCCGCAAAAGCATCTGCCTGCGTCCTGGCAATCTTAATCTGTCCAGGATTGGTCGCCGCGGATGTGACGCGGATAGCGTAATAGGTTGTCGTGTTGTTGAGCGGGTCGCCAGTCGCAGCCGTTGGGAACGCACCTGCACCCGTCTTGTCTAGCGTAACTGGCACACCTGTTGCAAAATTTGCTGTCGTGGTCGTGGTTAGTATAAGCGTGTCACCAATCGCTGCCGTGAACGCAAACTTGGTGCCACCGCTCCACACCATGCCATTATTGATTAGCGATAATTGAAAGCTATTCGTTTCACCATTCGCAACCACAAAGAAACCATCAAGGAAACACACATCAATCGGCTTGGCTGGAAACCCAGTGTCGGTGATTGGCTCATACGTTAAGTGAAGCGTGTCATATATCCACCCACCTGTGCCGTCCACAATGATCACCTGGTAAGCGTTCGCATCTATGCCGACATAGCCGGTGCTGCCTGCGTTAACGTCACCAATCTTTGTGGTAAGCAGCGCGCCTGTGGTTCCGCTAGTTCTGAAAACAGTGCTGCCATACACTGTGTATATAGCATCTTTAAACACTAGCGACGCACGTGACCCGCCTTGCTCCATCCCAAAATCTATATTAGCGTTTTCCAATCCAGACGTGCCAACCAATACCTTGGGACGCTTGGCCTGCTCGTCCACGTATTCAAACATATTGATCGTGCGCTCAGCATTAATAGTGCTGATTCGTTGGTTGTCGTAGCTGCCAACAATGTCATAATCTTTACGCATGATTAATACGCCAGGATATTCTGCCACCAGAACGGCTGCGGCCTAGAGAGCACAGCAGATGGTCTGATAGTCAGATCAGTTTCATTAGCATTCTTGATGATCGCGTAATAGTCATCATATTCAGCTTGAGCTTGTGGCGTCCAATTACCAGATGGGTAATAAGACATAAACTTTTGCGCCAGGGCATATTTCATAAACCCGTAATAAAAAGGCGGCAATTCTGTTAGCAATTCGTGTTCTGTCAGTTGATCGACCATTACCTTGGCACGTAATTCGCATGGGTAAGGCTGATCAGGTGCGGGATATAATGTCACATTGCTTTGCGTGTCCTGCTTATCCAGATAGATAAAGCCAGGTCGTGTCTGTAATGGTGTTAAACGCACCACGCCAAAGTACTGTGATTTGGTAATAATCTGCAATGGGTAAGTAATACCCTGGCCCGAACTTGGCACTGTGTAGTTAGCAAATGACAAATCGACAACACGATCAGCAATGATGTCGTTGCCTGGGTCATTCCCAATAGTGTAGGTTGCCTGGCCTGCTACCATATTAAAAGCTAGCGTTTTCAAGAACGGAATATAAATACTATCCGCACTGAACTTGTTTATTAGCTCGTTTATGAGCTCAAGTCCTGAAGACAGCATAAATGCATCAGGTGTTTCATTAGTCCCCAGTTCACCCAATAGGTAAAGCGAGTTAATGATTAACTGGTTGGTACTGTAATTAACCTGGGCCATGGCTGTTCCTCATATTGAAAAACGTGAAAGGCCGGCACAACTCCATGTCACGCCGGCCTTTTTCACTATTTCAACGGGAACGCGTCATCTAAACCGGCACATAATTTGCGTGCTGATTCTTTTGCGCTCGCGCCATCGTTGCTCATGTAGGCATCGAATTTTTGCATCGCGGCTGGCACTTTAGGCTTGTCGCCCATACGTGCTGCCATCTTTGCTTGTTCTGCTTTAACAAATGCGTTGTTTGACTTAACTGGACTTTTCATGGTCTTTCCCCTTCAATTTAGCCTTTGGCTTGGGAGCCGAGGACTCTTGTTTGATTTCACCTTCAACTTTTTCACGGTACGCTTTTGCATGTAACGGACTGTAAAACCAGACTCCCGACGCCACCATTTTTTCAGCTTCATCAGCCTCAACTACTAGCATCTCGTCCAATGGGTGATATATGCATGTCAGCATCGGGTTAATCCTTATGACAGTACGCGACAGGCGTATTGTGCGTGCCATTTAAAGCCACACAATAAGTCGATACGCATGTAGTTCTGATAACCGAGAATGTCACCGGTCTGTGTAACAGCCAGAGACAAGCCAGTTTCAGGGTCAACCGCCACAGATGCATATGGAACTTGCAGCTTGTATAAAGGCGGGCAAACGATGTCTAAACCGCGTGAAGGGTAAGCCACGTTTACGTTGTGTGAGCCAACCATCGTTACAGCAGCACCAGTTGGAACGGCATTGCTTACGTTACGATTTGGGTTAGCTGCATCAGAGATAATGCTTGGAGCAACCAGAATCGTGATTGCACCACCACCATCAGAGCTTGCATTTGCAGTGATAACAAACTGCATGTTCTGACCGGTTGAAGCACGACCTACTGGGTTAACAGACTGCACGCCAGCGATCGAGATAACGTCACCAACCACAAAGTAGTCAGCCACGCCAGCAGATGCGCCAGACAGAACAATCGTGTTACCAGATGCAACTGCACCGTTGGTTAACAAGGTGTCGCCAGAGTGTAAACGAGGGCCCGCACCAGCGATGTGACGCTTGATGTTTTGGGATTGGAAAATGTCAAAGTATGACAAGTGACCAATTGCGCTTGAACGCACGATGTCTTCGTTAAACACTGGGGTGAAGTTGGAAAGCAAAGCACCCTTTAGTGAGGAACCGTCGCGAACCGTCATGGCCATGTACGCATCGCTGGCGATATTGACGCCTTGCTCAAGCAACTTCGCGCCAGCAGTGTCAACAGTCGTAAAGCTGTTGATTGGAACGCCTGCGGTGCCGGTGAAGAAGTTTAGGTCTTGCTCAGCAGCAGATGCGATGTCTTTTTCCATCTGGGTGATGACTTCTTGAATTGCTGGGCTAATGAACAAGCGGGAGAAATCTTCAATACGCAAAGATAAATCCTGAATGGTATAAGCAATCAGCGCGTGATATTGGTGAGCAATCACGATGGATTCAACGGTTTCGATAATGCTTTGTGGGGTTGCAACGGAACCATCACCGACGATGAAGTGATTCTGTCTACGAACCTGTAAGGTGTCGCCAATCTTGTAACCAGACGATACGAAATCATCCTGGTAAATACGTGAGGCGGTCATTACAAACGGTGCATTGTTTGCAAACATTGCTAAAGCGGTATTCGACACGAGGTCGGTTGTAATAAATTGGTTAGCTGCCATGATGTTGTTTCTCCAATTAGTCCATTAATTGGCACTGGTTGTGCTGTGACCTATCGCTAGATCGTCACTTCCATGTGCCTGCCTTCATCCTTTGTCGGATAACCGACGCCGGTGTTTTATCCGTAACGGCACTCGAGCCTGTCGGATTTGCTCTAACCGTTCCCATCGGATTGGTCTTAGCTGGCGTAGCCGCTGGTTTTCCAGCATTCCCGCCGAGTAGCGCAAATGACAACTTGTTTACTTCGCGTGCCTGATCTAGTGGATGGAGTTTTGCGATTCGTCGAAGCTCGTCATGATTTTTACCAAGCTTGTAAGCCACCTCGGCTGGATTATCGACTAACAGCAGTGCATCCCGCACGCTGTGCGTGAATGGCGTATCTTCGCCACGCACAACATCGTCAAAATCGTCGTACTTTTCGGAAGCTCGGTCAAACTCGTCATTCATCCGCTTGTATTGCTTTTGAACGTGAGCGTGTCCTTCCGCTTCTTTAGCTTTGCGCTCTTCGTGTTCCTTCGCTCCGAGTGCATAGCGTACTGCCGCGTGTATCTTTTCTTCCTCGCTCATACTGGGCCCGTTAGGTTGTCCAGGTGAGTTATAAGAATTCTGGTGTGATACTTGTGCGCTGTCGCTGTCTGGCTGTCTGAATTGAGCTTCCATGCGTGCTATATGCTCCTGCATCTGTCTCATTTCCCTCTGGTGTTTTTTGGCTTGCATTCCCAACCGCTTCTTTACGCCGTATGGGTCATCCTTGTCTGCATGTCCTTGATCAGCGTCCGATACTCCTTGTTCTTCCGCATCACCTGGGCCAACACCGCCATTCACGACATCTGTATCGTCACCACTTTGTGCTTGGTCAATCACCTGCTCTTCGTCCATGAATCCTTACTCCATTTCGGCAATTCTTTCTGCCCTAGAACCTACGGTGGCTCTGAAACCCTGACAACATCATGTTATCGTATGGCTATTTTACCACCCCTGTGGATAATTATTACCCCACAGGTGGGGGTTATCCACAGGGTTATCCCCAGTTTTTGGGGATAACTTCAATACCGCCTACTCTGAGAAGCTACGCTTCTACTCGGTGGCACTATCCCTTTCACGCATGTCCTTTTCATGTTTCTGCTTGGAATCATGCTTGTGAAGGTCGGCCATGAGCTGCGCCAGCTTGACTGTTAACTCAGCCTCGCCTTTCTCGTCCTGGTGAACCAGCTTGTAGCCTTCCATTTTAAGCTTTTGCTTTTCCAGCTCATGCTTGGTTTTCAGCTCTTGCGCCTTGACGATCATTTCAGCTTGGTCAAGCAAGTGCTTTTCCTTCCTGATCTTTAGCTCTTCAGCGCGCTCCATCAAAGCCTGCTCTTCCAGGTGCATTTTCTGTTCATTCATCATCATTTCTTGTTTCTTTTGCTGCATTTCCATCTGCATCATCTGTTCTTGCGGGCTGGGCGGCTGCGGTGGCAGCTCTTTGCCTTCTTCTTTAGCTAAAATCTTAGGCGGAACGATAGATTTGAACCGCTCTGCTATTTGCGGCATAAACTGTACGTCTAAATTCTTCGCCCATAGATCAGCAATAAGCGGGAATACTTGTGGGTTAGCGGCAATCGTTTGCTGGAAGAACTCAAGCGCAATGTCTTTCTGTACTGCGAATGATGGGCCGGTGTCGATCTCAACGTCATATTCACCACCCTCCAGGGTGTTGGCCACGCCATCTTTGGTCTGCTCATTCAGGATGATGGATTCAGTACGCCCATCAGGCTTGCTAACGATCATGTGGCGCTCTTCTTCCCCAGCAATGACTGGTAGCAGGTCGAGCACAACACGTCCGCCTTGCTCAATCGCTTGGTTTAGGTTGTCGAAATACACATAAGCCGACATGGAGCCTTCCATTTTACGCTCACGTCTTGCCTTGCCTGACATGTCACGGCCTTGCAGGGCCTCGGTTTCGCTAAAGCCTAGAATCTCGCGCATATCCTGGCAGCCACGTTGATACTGGCTCAACAATGATTGCGATAACTCCCAAGGTGCCATTTTTTGTGGCATTGCGCCTGTTTTGCCATCCGGCTTGGCAATCAATATGCCATTTTGCAGCTCAGGATTGCGCCACATCTGTTCATTGCCCTGGATGTTGTCGGGGGTGCCAATCCATTGTTCACGCCTGCGGTTTTTGATCTCGGCTGCCACTTCACTGCCAACATAGTTCACAAACCGCTGGGAGTCTTTGGCTTCATGAATAAATGAACGAGTATATTGATGGCCCTGGATAAAGCTCGAATCGCCATCCACAAAGATGATCGGCAAATGCCTGCTCGGCCATGCGTTAAACTTGATGATCTGATTCTGCGTCATCATGTATTGGTTGATCATGTAGTCTTGCGTGGTTCGCTCAGCTTTGATCTTTGGAATGCTATCTAAGATCATATCTTTAACAATAACTGCATCCTTGGCTAAATTCTTAACCATTTCAAACTGCTCTTGCATGTCTTCCCATTCGTCTTCGGTCACGGTCATACCGTTATCAAGCAGCATGATCTTGACGGGGAACCATTCCTTGCGCGTGTACTTGTTAACCGTGATCGTGTCACGTGTCTGCCATTGGAAGTCCAGCAATGAGCGTGGGTCGGTGTAACTAACAGGGTTAGTCACCCATGGATAGGTGGCATAGAACTCTTCCTTGGTGTAGATGAACTGTCTGGCGCAGAAATTACCGTCGCCTTTATGTGGCTTGATGGCAGTTGGGTCAAAGCTGGTGCGTGTTGCGTCTGGTATGATCTCAAATCTAGCAACTTGGTCAAAGCTCTTCGGTGATTCATAATCGAGGGTAATTTCAAATGCGCCATAACCCATTAAGAGAGCCGATCTAAATGCAGTTTGATACACGAGATCATTTTGCGATTGATATGAGATTGTTCTTACTAGGTCAGCGCGGAGATTTATCTGTTCTTGCGTTGCTTTGCCAGTTAATGAACGCACGATTAAATCAGGTTTATTCTTCCGTTGCTCGCCAACAACTTTCTTGATGGTGTCGTATAACTTGTTAAACGTCATAGCCGGCTTAAACAATCTTTGAAACTCTGAACGCTCGACTGCCGACCATTGGTCACGCAGCACAAAATTCATGTCATCTTTACCACGCACATTATTTTCGCCAAAGTAACCTTCCCACAGGGTAAGGTCTTCGCGTGCTCTTGCTAAAACGTCCGATTCATCAATGCCAGCCTCAGCCATCTCGGCTTGCATCTTTTCTTGTAACTCTTCAATGTCTTCTTGTGGCATGTTGTCGGCAATGACTTCCATGACTTGCTCCTTCCCTGGATTATGTTTGGTGATGGGTGATCAGCGTTAGGCTGACTCCTCCCCTGTTATGAGCGCACACCGCTCAACCGCCAGAGGCAAATAGGGGGCTCTATCCCGAGCTCCACCCATCATCGAACGATTATAACTCTACACTAGCGTCCTGCGATACTTCAGCTTGTGGCGCAACATATCCTAACAGTTCCCAGTCATCAGCGGACAGCTCATTAACTGAAAATATGTGGTTGCCGGCATTAGGCGCTGGATTGGTGATAATCTTCCATACATGGTTCATGCCTGCCAGGAATGTCAGATAACCATCGGTTTCCGACCATGATCTTCTAACAACTTGCTTGCCTGCCTTTAACGCTTCGAGTGCCTCTGTAAATAACATGTGTTGCTCCTTCAATTGCTGGTTGGTATTACAAGAACTTGGCCAGTTCACGCTGAACCTTGTTCATTGTCTCGGTGTAGAATATTTCACATTTATTTGCCACGTCGCGCAATTCATCTTCAACGCCAATCATGATCTCGCCGCGATGTTCGTGCTGATCTGCATTGTTGATAACGTCTAACGCCATCTCGTATTCTTTAACGAATGCTTTGTTACTTGAATCCAACTTCTTGCGCAGCTTCTCAAGTTGTCGAACGCATAGCGTGCTAAAATCGTACTCCATTTAAATCTCCTTTGGGTATTCATAACAGGCCTTCCATCTCGTCCAGCTCTTTGTCGCTAATCAATATCACACGCTTCTTATTGCTTGATGGCTCTTTCTTCTCAACCGGTGGCCTGGCTAACTTGTTCTGCTTAATAACACCATCCAACAGCTTGATCATTTCTTTCATATCTTCGTTTATGCGATCGATACGCTTGATCATAGCCTGCATGTCAGCAGCATTACCTTTGCGAAATGTTTCCTGCAACTGGTTGTATTCTTTTCTCGATCTTTCCATCTCTTCATCAATTGAACGCTTTAAATATTCATTAACCACGTACAAGGCCACTCCGTATTTTGGTTTCGGTGGATTAGGGTCAGAACCAAACGCGCCATAATAACTTGGCCCGTTATCGTATTCTGTTTCTACCTGTTTAACTATTCGCATTATAGATACCTAAAAGTTGGATTAAACATATTCTCAGGCGGTGTTGCTGCCGTCTTATCCTGCGCAATGCGATCAGAAGCGATTTCGAGACAGCCATAGCCAAGAGCGTCCATAGGATGAGAGGCCATGTTCTTGTTTGGCTTGTCCTTGTATCGCTCCTCACCGGACACAGCGACACGCATATACACATAATCTTTCACGAAACCTTTGAACAAGGTTGGGCATTGCTTCCTGTCCAGAACAAAGCCTGGCTTTCCATCTATCATCTTGTTCAGGAAGTACCTAACAGAACCTAGCCTGGGGTCGATGTCATTTGTACGTGCGGCAATAGTCTCTATTCCTAAAGAGCATAGCTCACCAATACAGGACATTTCTTCCATTATCTCATTACGCGCAACACCCGCAGGGTCGGCAATGGACATGCCACGCCCAACACGACAGTAAGGGAAATCCCTAGCAAGCCCAGGTATCACAATGGACTCGGCAAACGTCCTAATCCCCATCCCATCACCAACATATTCTTTCAGCACCATCAATTGACCACGTGGCGTCAACTGCATCACCACGCAAGCTGGCGTTAATCCGAAATCCCATCCCAGTATTAAGCTGCCGCCCTGAATAGCGGTGAGTGTATCGTAAGCATGAAAATCGGGATTGAACTCAGGATAAACGCGCTTACCAAAGCCGACAGAACCATACTCACCCAAGCAAAACACTTTGATAAATTCAAGTGACTGACCCTCCGCTAACTTCTCGTAATAATCACCAGGTAAATGCTCAAAGTTATCGGCCTCACTATTGCGCTGCCATTTCTTTGTATCACCATTCATCACCAGGCCTGGTGGCTGCTTGAATAGCTTATGACCTTCGTAGGCATGTTCCTCGAAGTCCTTGAATATCCAATGGTCATCCTCTGGCGGATTGGTGTCAGCAATAATGCCCGACCAATATGGCTCCTCACAGAATGCCCTGGATGGGTAGCGATTCACACGGCCTTTCATATGCGCCATGGCTGCTTGCGGTACTTCAGATAGCTCGTTGATGTAACAACCAGTGAGCTCCAACGATTTGATCTTGCGAATGTCTTCCGGTCGGTCTAACGCAATGAATATCAGCTCAAGCTCAATTACACCACGCCCATCATTGAAGGTGTGCTCATACGTCATGATAGGCTTTTGTCTTTTTCTGATATCACCAAGATCGCCAAACCAGGCTAACCATGTGGCAAGAGTTGTGGTCTGTAACTCTCCGGACGTATTTCTAACGATTCCCCACCTACTGCGTCGTCGTCCATTATACCAAACTGGCATATCACAAGCTCTTCGCACAATCTCTGAAATTGCCCAAGTAGATTTTCCGCTTCCGTAAGGGCCCATAATGACACGCACAAAGCTGTCATCGAGATGAGCAAGGTTGCCCGTCCTGGTGGGAATATAAATCTTATCAGCTTCTTGAGCATGAATGATTGTCCTCTCTGGATTGATTTCGATATGACAGCTTTCGCCGCGTGCTCGGCTTTCTTCAATAGATGCAATACGTCTGGCAATCGCTGATGCGGATAATGTCATTTCTCTAGAATGCTCCGCGGGGGTGACGTTTTGTAATTAGACTTTTTGTAATTGTCGCGCAAATGTTCTTGCGTAGTAAATCGCACGCCGCACTTGATGCATTCGCGCCTGCGATAAACTTGATTGAGATTTTCATCCTTCGTCGTTTCAACCACACGCGAATCAGGATAATCGCAAGACTTACATTGCATTATTTCATCTTCTCCGCCAAAACGTTTAAGGCTTCCTGCAATGACATTGCAATTTGTTCCATGTCATTTTCAATCGAAGCAATAACAATCCATTGGCCATCAACTGCAATCCTTAGACCATGCTGAATACACCAATCTCCGTCTTCGTCTTCAAATGGCATTTCAATATAATCAACTTTAAATCTCATAATCTACGCAAACCACGCAAAGTTTTGATACGGTTAGCGCGATGGTAACTAATCGCAATATCTTTAGCACCATTGCGCTTAACCACGTGTGGCGTGCTGTCTTGCGCAAGATAATCATCTTTAGTCATCATGGTGGGCTTCTTGTACTCTTTCTCCACCCAGTTGTTTGTCATTATATCGACAGGCTTCATGCTATTTCCTTTTTGTGCCAATTACTTTGGGTTTCGGCTTTTGGCTTTGTTCAGCATAAACAGCAGCAATCGCCTGCTCTGGTCGCGAATAACCTTCCTGCATTTTTAATGCGATTCTTTTTCCCATGCCAGGCACACACTTTGGTTTAGGTTTAACAATCAACATGGCTACACTCCAATTTTATGCGATACCGGCTGAAATACATTTCGATGCCGTGGTTGCTTCACAGGCTTTGCAGTGCCTTTAACCTGTAACACTGGCACATCAGCTTTAATCTTCTTCGACTTTGGTTTCTTGAGCTTTGGCACTATGTAGTTTTCTTGCATCTTGTTCTTCCTTTTCAATTCTATCCAAACGCGCATTCAATTCATTGAGCTGCACATTAGACCCAAAATGCTTGTACCACCTACGCTCTAACATCCACGCATCAGCCTGCCATCGATCAACGTTATTACTAACTTTTTCGATGTGCTCACGTACTTTATTAGCCTCTGCTTTCTTTATAGCCTCGGAAAATATTGCGTACTCGCTATCAATGTTATTAGCGCAATCACGCCTGCCAATAGCTATCCATTCGTATAGCGTATCCTCGCAAATGCCATTCGCTTCTGCGGCCATAATGTAGGGGATTCGATCAGAAATATCTTTTATGATTGATGCGCAACGTTCTGGATTAAACTTTGATGGCCTTCCAACTGGCTCAGCCATTTTCTTTGCTTTGCTATTCTTTTTTTTAGGTTTTCCGGCCATGCTAATCCTTAGCAATCTTTGTTAACTTAATTTACCGCTTACCATAATTTCTGCGAGCTCTGTTGCTCTGCCGTGTACCTGGGTCGCCCATTTGCTGTTTAACATTTCATGGGCAGCCAAATTATAATTCCTGTCTTCCAGTGCCGCTATCATACGCTTAAACGTTTGAAACTTCTTGAACCCCATAAAGCACATGTCGATCAACACCATCTGCCTCGGTTCATCCAGTTGCCTAAACCATTCATAGGCTTCTGTCAGTGCGTTATAAAAATACCTTACATCTTCTTCGTATTGTTTGTTAATCCATTCATCTGACATGCCACGGTCAGTAAGATTGTAACCAATGCCAATTGTTACTTTGCCAACTGTATCAACATAGGGGAACTTTTCTAACCCTTCATGCTTAATCAATAACTGTTTTAAGCTACTGCACATTTCCGCTGTCATCATGACTACGTGTTTCCAGATTAATGAAGGCACCATTATATCATAATCATTAATCCGTTTTATATATCATCCCTATAAAAAAACCCCGATAACTGGGAAGTAAATCGGGGAGGATAAAGAAATGCATAAACTCAACTATCTTTTCTACTACTAAAACACACTACAAGGATTCTAGTTCGTCATGTCTAAACTAACTAGAACGCCAATGTATCATGACTTTTTAGTGTCAGCAAAATATTCTTCAGTCAGCCTAATCGCTTCTTTACACCCACGAGCAATCACAGCTTGCCATCCATTCAACTTCAAAGCGTCCAACCAAAACCGTTGTGACTCACTGGTCACCCCGCCTTTCGTCCGCTTCATCTCAATCGCAAGCCCATGATACTGACCATTAGGAACCGGTATAATCAAATCAGGCACCCCAGCCGCTAAGCCCATCCGCTTACACTTCGCAGCATAAGCCAATGAACGCTTGGAACCATTCATCACCGCAAAATGCAATATCAGGCGTTTTTTTAACCACACCACAAACATAATCTGCTCGTCGTCTTCCAATGGCACTTCCTGTTCATCCACCTTCGCTGAAGGCTTCCTGCGACTAAATCCCGCTCCCTGCACATATCCCATGCTAAATCCCCTCCCTTGTTCTTTCCATCAATCAACCTTATCACCCAGATTATCATCCGCCAATGCCGCTGTGGGCTCCAAAATAGGCCCACCATTCAACGATCGCTCCTCAGACGTAACTTTGTCGCCACCCCCATACAATTCTTTCAAGGCGGCCAAGGATTTCGCCCGCCATGCCTTACCCCGCTTTGACCATTCCGTTTGTGACATGTAACTCTCCCTTTTTTTAAATTTTAAAATTCTGACTCGCTGTCTTTTTGTCTCCTTGTCTCCTCCCTATAGGGAGAGGAGACAAGAGACAAATGAGAAAATGACAGTTTGTCTCCTTGTCTCCGAGACAACATAGGAGACAAAGGAGACAAATTATTTAAGTGTAATTTCTCCATTAAATACAACAACTTCGCCAATCGCAACCAGCTTATCTAGCTCACGATAAACGCTAGTTCTCAAGTAATTTCCACCCTTGGAGACATCAAGCATTCCGACCAACGATTTTTTATCGATAGGAGACAAATTATCTGATCTTATCTTGCGCAGAATCTGTAATATTGCTCCAGAAATCTCCCCTTTCTTTTTCGCGTTTTTCTCCGGTGCGGGTGCGTCCCAGGGCAACACAATACAGGTCGTCATCGGCTTGCCCCACTTCGATATACCCATATCAACTGACTCCAATCTGAACCCTAATCGCTCACCTTTTGTGTCCAGGTCGCGCTGCTTGGTTATCTCAATACAGCGACCAGCCACATCATCTGTGATCTCAATTTCGGTATCGACCGCAGCTCGCACACCTGACCAGCCACGGGCACCGGCAGCGGCGTTCTTGCCACTGTGATGCACCAAAGTGAAATGGCTGTCAGTTTCAGAGCGTATAAGGTCAAAGTGTCTCACCACAACGCCCATGTCCTGGCCCGCGTTCTCGTTGGCACCGGCTGACATTCTGGCCAAAGTGTCGCCAACAATAAGGCGTACCTTTTTGCCAGTTTGCTTCTCCAGGTGACGTACAATTTGGATGATGGCTAGGGTGTCGGACTCGCCGCTAAATAAATCAATGGGATTTCTAACGACATAAATATTATTTAATCTTACGTTGTAATACTTTTGATAAGCCTGCATACGACGCTGTACCGATGCTGGCGCTTCAGCAGCAAGATATAAGACAATGCCTGGCTCGGTACGCCTGCCCATCCATTTCTTGCCTTGGCTGATAGCAGCAGCAATATCAATGGTCACGAAAGTCTTGCCGCTGTTGGTGGCGCCATAAACAACGCTGCCCTCACCACATACGAATATGCCTTCTAACAGTTCATCGGGTGGGGTGCATGTCTCTGGTAAGTCGCCAGCACATACAATATCCATACCACCGAAACCGTTATTGCTCTCCATTAGCTTTTGCTCGTTTGCTTTACTAACTGCATTTGCATCTGCAACCAATCTCAAACTTTCTTTGCTTCGAGAATCCATGTATAATTTTCCTTGTATAGTTTCCATGTGTTTTAGGTTTATGTAACTTTCCTGTTAGTTGATACCCAGAACCCCGTAGTCCTGTGCGGGGTTTCTACCCTGATAACTGCCGCTCAACTTCGTCCATTCCAGCAATGTATAACAAATCATTAAAATCTGTCGGTTGGCTGATAACGCTATTAGGCAAATAAGCCTCGAAATCAGGTAATCGCATAATACATCCAGTTTTATGCATTGCATCCATGGCCGCAGATACGCCAGGGTTCTTCACATCCCAAGCGTCGTTATCAGCGCACACAATTAATATGGCTAATGGATAGCGCTTCTGCAAAGCTACCGCGACAAGTGGGATATTATAAGCATTCAGGGCGCACACTACGGGTTCAAGTGTTGCTTCATAGATAGTACAGCCAGTTGCGTAGCCTTCACAGATACGTATCTTACCGTTATAACCATCAGGGAGCTTTTCAGAAAGCCACACCATCTTGCCAGCCGGTGATGTGCCTTTCCAGAAACGTTTAAAATCTTTGCGCTTGTAATGATTCCATTTAATAACCTGAACTGTATGCATCACATAATTCACATCACGGATGGGTATCACGAGCACGTCTTTAATCCATCTATGGTGTTTGATATGCCTGGCGTAATATGCCCTGATGCGCTTATGGATGACATATGGGTGATCGACTGTATCTGTTGTGAGATATGTGCTACACCAGAAACGCCAGGCACGTAGCTCAGCGTGTTGACGTGCTGCTTGTCTGCGCTTATCAAGCTCTCTGCGAATTGCTGCGCGTTCTAGCTGTTTTTGCAGGTCTGGCAAGCGTTCACCATCATCATGCCACCATGTCACCCAGCCATCACGATCATGCCAATCGCCAAATGTCGCACCACGGTCTTCGTGTAATGCTACAAATAAATCCTTTCCACCACGCGGACGTGATGCGGATTTGTGGCGCTGTATTCGATGGGTGTTATAATTTATTTGACCTTTAATGGTAAAGCCATGCGCCTGCATCGCAGATTCTAACGCGGATTGAAACCCGTAATTCGTCATGTTATCCCTGGACAACTATTATATGTTTAATAGCTTTGCTAGTTCTCTGTGCATCTTGCATTCTAGCTCATGCGATTTCGGCACTAAATTATACTTAAATAATATCTTGAGTATTTCTGTATACAATCTTTGATTATTCAACTTGCTCTCCCTGCGTTGCGTTAATCGTGATCAGGCGACCATTCTATCAGCAAAAGCATATATTGCAATAGTCTATTGCTGTGATATCATGTCGGCATAATTAACAAAGAGGCTATAAATAATGCAAGCTAAAACTAAAATAGTTAGAAAAAGCACTTTTAAAAGATACGACATTAATCCCGAAGACGTGAAATGTTTTGCTGTCCGCATACCTAGACATTTGTGGTATCACTTAAAACGTTATGCATTGGATTATGAAATTAGCATGAATCATGTGATTGTCGATTTGCTGCAAGAATTTAAAAACAAAAATGAGGGCAAATAATGCTGTGGTTTTTACTATTTGCTTTTTGTTTTATATGTGCGCCTAAAGCATTCTTTGTCGTTACAGGGATAATATTAGCGTTAACTTTACCATTCCAGTTGTTTGGATTGGTTTATAGCAAACTAGAGTTTATTGATAAAGATGCTGAAATGGCGAAATACCAAGAATATTTAAAATCACAACAACAAAACCTTGCATGATACTACGGTATTAGTATATGATGATCTCACTGAATAACATTGAAGTTAATAACTGGGAGCTACACAAATGAGAAACATTAGGAATATGCGTCACGTACAATCAATGCGTAACTACGTTGATGAATTAGTTAATGATTATGGAAAAGATAGCAAAGACTGCGGCAAGTTTGATTTACGTGTTTATGATCTCCCCGACATGGAACGCGAAAAGCTGACAGCGCTATACATAGAAGCTCATGAACGTGATTTAGATTATATGGTTGAAAGCGTTAGAAATGGCGATATGTCCATCGATAGCGAATACAACGGCGCTTTATTAGATATGTTAAAAGAAAACACCGCCGATAATAGAGATCATTTTGCCCAAATAGTAATAAGCAACATTCGCGCCTATCACGAGGAAAGCATACAATCTGAAATAGATGCTTGCGTGTATCTATATCGCGTTAATGCAGCAGTAAATAAGGGGTGCGCAGAATGATGACCATGGACTATATAACTGCAAATGAACGCCTTCACGGCTTAGATACCGACCAAAATAACACTGCTATGCCAACCTGGGTAACAGCCATGATGTGCTCCGCCCTGCTAGCTGAAATGTATTATTGTTTATTATTAATTACTAATTAGTATTGACCGAGGTTATGATATCATAGTATGATGGCCTCACTGAAACAATAACTGGGAATCAAGCAAATGAGAAATGAAAGATATGCAGTCGAATTTATAAATAAAAAAGGCGAGATGGATTTTTGTTGCGGGATTGTTGAAATAAATGACGTGTTAAAAATGCGCGACCCATGCCGCGAAGCCATTGTTTATGACCTTGTGAGCAATGATTGCTATAAAAAGCCAGTAGCTGAATTCAAAAAGCTACCAAAGCAACGAAAATGGACAAGAATATTTTAATTACAAGGCCCGCTGATAAGGCGGGCATAACTGGGAATTTTACCATGATCGACTATCCTGAAATGCAATGTGGCTGCGCTCACGAAAGACATAAATTCGGCAACGCTATGGGCTTGAAAGGTAAGGCCCAGCAGTGTGCGCAAATGATTCCCTATAAACACCATCACGACTGGGGTGATGATAGCGATTTTACTTGTGAAGACTGTTTGGAATTTTGTGGAGATAAGAAATAATGGCATTAAGAGCAAAGAAACCAGAGGCAATACAAAAACGATTAAAGGCGCTGTTCTATGGTGGCGCCGGTGCCGGTAAAACCACGGCAGCCATTAGCTTTCCAAAGCCATACTTGATCGACACGGAGCGTGGCGCCGAAAACACGCAATACACTGAAAAGCTATCCAAAGCCGGTGGCGTGATATTCCAAACCACTGACTTTGATGAACTGGTGGCCGAGGTTAAAGCGTTACTGACAGAAAAGCATGAATACAAAACATTGATTATCGACCCATTAACCACGCTATATAACGACCTGTTAGACAAGTCGGCAGCTGAACGCATGTCACCAACCGACCCGACTGGGACCGCATTTGGTGGGCATTACGGCAAAGCTAATAAGCAAATGAAGCACCTGCTGAACCTATTGTTGCGCCTGGACATGAACGTGATTATTACTTGCCACGCCAAAAACGAGTACGGCACAAACTTAAGCGTGCTGGGCCAAACGTATGACGGCTATAAAAAACTAGATTATCTGTTTGACCTTGTGTTTGAGATCGTCAAGCGTGGGCAGCAGCGCACTGGCATTGTTAAAAAGACACGTATTGAAGGGTTCCCAGATGCCGACCAATTTCCATTTAGTTATGAAGAAATCGCACAGCGTTATGGCAAAGATGTGCTTGAGCGTGATGCGGTAGCGGAAGTCCTAGCCACAAAAGAGCAAGTCGCACGCTTAAAAGACTTGATCGAGTTATACAAAGAACCGGCTGAAACCGTTCAGAAATGGTTGGATAAAGCTAATGCAGCAACATTTGAAGAAGTTAATGAGTCCATCATGGTTAAGTTAATTAACCATATGGAAAGCAAATCACAAACCAAAGGGGTCAAAGTATGAGATTCACTCAAAAAACAGATGAAGAACTGAACGCAATGAATTTGTTATCGCCAGGATATTACCAATTTGAGGTTATTGAAGCGGAAGAAACACAATCAAAAGCGGGCAATGACATGATCAAATTAACGCTTAAAGTATGGGATGAGCAAGGCAAAGAGCGCAAGATGTTTGATTATTTGCTGGATTCGATGGCAAAAAAATTAAAGCATTTTTGCGCTCACACCGGACAAGCTGATAAATATGAAAAAGGCAACTTAGATGCTAACCATTGCTATGGTAAAGCTGGAACAGTGCAAATCAGCATTGAAAAAGGCAAGCCAAAACCAGATGGCGGCATGTATGAAGATCGCAATACGATTGTTGATTATGTAGCTAGCGCGGCCCCATCCATGAGCACACCATTAGCCAATGCCAGGTTAACAGCGCCACCAGCCAAGCCTGACTTTGACGACGATGTGCCATTCTGATGATCATAATGGCGTGCGCTATAATTGTTATTAATCTTGCAGTCGCGTTCTTTATCAGAGGCGCGACAATGCAAGATGCACAAAAGGAAGATATGTCGGATTGGATTTTCTAAGGCGCTAACATATGACTAAACCTATTATTTTTGATGAAGAAGAAATACAACAAATTATACGATCTATATCAGAACCCACTTTTCGTTTTATAATGCGCAGAATGAAAAAAACGATATACGATCATGAGCGTTATAAACAGATTTCACTCGCCCAATTTATGATGGTTATTACCTGGGCCATGGGGTCGGTTGATGCGAATATGCTAAGATTTCTCGAGAATTTCCACAAATTACAAAGCGGTGAAGCGTTAGATTTTGACATGTTAAGAACCCTATTCGTAAAAGGTCTTTACGAGCAATTAGACGTTGTACTCCAATAAGGAATATTAATATGGATGTGAAATATAGTTTACTTTTAATATGGATTTCATTGATTGCAATCTCGTGGGGAGTTAATATGCTCGCTAGTGATTTGCATAAAATAGTGCAAACCATGGAAGTACAGATATTAGATGATAATCATTAATTTTAAGGAATAAGAAATGCGCGTCACACCACAAATAAAAGTAAAAATGATCATGCGAAAGATAGAAGACTTGCTTGAAAGCCTGGGCATTGCGATCAATAAAGTATGTGAACCAGTTGCACCAAAACAGTTAAAGGCAAAGGCTGTTAAAAAAGCCGTTAAAGCATTAAAGAAAAAGAAAGCGTAAATCGCCTTACCAAAGTCGTCGATGGCTTTTGAAATGGCCTAATCCGCACCCTGCCAGTGGTGTGACGTAAAACTGGCAATAATTTTAAAGAGCGTTTCCTCTCCACGCCCCACAGATATAGAGAGGTCTAGGCTGCCAATTTATACGCCTGATGAGAGATTATCTCGAAACCCGCAAGGGTCGCGTAGAGTTCTCCGCGGCAGCTACGATGAGAACACGGTGGGGCAAATTTGTAGATATGCGTGTTAGCGTCCCATGAACGCGATTGGGAGTGACGGTTATATCCTTTGCAGCGTGTCCGTCATCAAGCCGCTTGGTCAATCCAAGTTAGCACGCAAAAATTTAATTGGGCAACGATACTCGATACCTCTGAGAATAAACGGCCAGACTGTAAATGCGCGCGATAAAGCAGAGTCCTATGTCTTGGTATGATTATCGGGGAAAATAGCCCACCAAATAATGGCGGCATTAGGGAAGTGGCCAAACCCTAGTGTGCGTATAAAAACGATGGTGTTGCGCACAAACACAAAAAAACCATCTAGTTGGTTCACTGGTTCGAATCCAGTATGCCGCCACCAAATACCAAGGGAAATCCACCCTGACAGAGTTTGCCCTGAACTCGGTATAAAACAGGGCATGAATTATAGAGGCAGCGCCGTTGACAGTGAAACGGGCAATATAAACTGGTCGTTGTATGGCATGTAAATCATCCTTAATGCAGTTGCCAGACGCGCATTATTTGCTGCGGTGTGAAGAAGTGCCAGAAGGTGCAATTCCTTTCTGCCTCACCAAATATGAAGGAAATAAGAATGTTTAACGATGAATGCAATCCATGTGGTAATTGCAAATCATGTAATGATAATCAGCCAAACCGAAACGTACAAGCTGCTTATAACCAAGGTTTCCTGGCTGGACTACAGAAAGCTAGATCACATATTGCCATTCATAACTCTGATCAGATATGGAAAAACCCAGACTGCTTTATTATTTTGATTAGTGAGTTAACCATAATGCTAAGCAAGCTAGAGGATGAGGCCGCAAATGAATAGTGCAAATACAGTCATTATTTTAATTATTTTATGCCTGTTTGCCGTGATGTTATGGGCTGGTATTGAAATTGTGCATGGCGATTTAACCCAAATAATGGAGTTATTGAAATGAATGATATCAACTTCTTATACGCAACAACATTAATGTTTTTTGTGCTAGGTACTGGTACGGCTTATGTGCTGAATAACACAATAAACAGGGTTGAAAAAATAGAGCAAGCAATGGTTGAGATGCACAAGGATTATTGCAGATGAAATCTAACTGTTGGAAATATCCAAAGAAAGGTGAGCTACCTGAATTAAGTACAACTGTTCTGTGCTTTACAGGTGGCAGAAAGTTTGGCCAATATGAACTTGGTTCAATGGAAAAAGATTTTGCTGGCGAATTAATATGGGTTATGGAAAATGACCAAGAAATATGTTGCGAGCCATGCGCTTGGTGTAACGTGCCTGATGCGCCTGATTTTATGGAGTTTATATGAAATCAGTAATCCAAACATTAAAAGCAACTTGTGCAGTCTGTAACAAGAAAGTTGATGAAATGTTTTGGCTGGATAACTTTGCCACAAACAATAAAGTTTGTGTTGTTAGATGCCATGGTCAAGAAGAATCATGCCAGCTAGACAAACAAATGGTTGAGGATATTGCATACAACAAATTGGTAAGCATAACCGCATTTACTACTAAGAAAATAGATCAAGTTAAATTAATAGGTGAATAATGTTCGACAGAAAATCAAAATCATATCCACCCACACTAAATCAACAAACAGGCCAATGGCATTTCTATGATGATGACGGCAAGCCTATTGATCTAAAAAAGTCAGAACCTGAATCAGATGATGAAGTAACCTGCTGCATAAGGATAAAGAGATGAACGATAGAAAAATAGCTGAAATGCACGGCGAAGTAGTACACATGGTCGCCATTGGAGATCACATATATATCGCTGTTCTTCATTTAGGTAAAACCTTGGTTTATGAAGTGGATACGTCAATATAATGGCAGACCAATTTACCAAGTGGCCTGATTGCTGGCCGCCAGCACATTTAGTGGAAATGTTTAAGGATGAATTTAAAATGCAATCATGTCAGTGTTATGCCATGCAAAACCACAATGCTTTCACGCTTGAGAAATGCCTATGCCCATGTCACAACAGGCCATCAATGCCAGTAAACGTGTGGCCTGGTGTAACTTTACCTTATAAACAGGAAGATAAAATGGAAAAATCACAAGAAACCAATATAACATTAGAGCATTTAAACAAAGGCATGAATGCGATAATTGAAAAAATAGAAGATTTACAAGAAATATATCCACGTTATGATGGGTTACATAAAGAGCATTACGACAATCATGATCAGCTTAAAAAAGAGATGCAGTTAATTGTGCAGGGGCAAGATACTCAATGTGTGCAAATTGATAAAATCGAAAGAAAGCTAGAAATTCTAGAAAATATATTAGGTGTAATCCACTACCCAAATGGTACTTTTTCAATGTCAACACCGGAAAAAGAAACATCTAAAGACGCCATATCCAAAGCGACGTCTATGGATACCAGGCCGTACTATGACCGCATTGCCGAGCTTGCTGGCGATATGCACAAGGCACGTGGCGAGGGTATGCGTGATGTTAACGCTGTGGCTATTGGCGTATCAACCTGCGGCGGCGGTGCTGCTGGTGGCGGTCCTTGCACAATTGGCGGATTAACTTTCAATCAAGCATTAGAGCACATGAAGTGTGGTCGGCGTGTTAGGCGTGAAGCTTGGCCCAATGCTGATTACTGGATTAACGCTTCAACATTGTCTATTGAAAATTGCAAAGATTGTGGAGCGTCGGAAAATATAGACTGGAATGACTTTATAGCAAACGACTGGAAAGTGGAGTTAAGCAAATGATTCAGCAATATTTATTAATCGCAGAAACTATTATTTGTCATCCAACCACGCAAATGTTAGCCAGCTTTGCCTTGGGGTGCGCTTTTTGTTATTGGTACAACATGGAAAAGATAGAGCGCAAATATTACTAAATAGAAATGGTATATACTGGTGTTGTACACACTGGAGGGATGGCCATGAACCTAATGGATTTAGGGAAAGAAATAGCCAAATATGGCGCCCCGTTATTAGGCGGCGTGGTAGGCGGCCCAGCAGGCGCCGCCATTGGACAGATTGTTGCTAGTAAATTCGGAGGCGATATCAATGACCCAGAAGATTTACTCACCAAGATCAAACAAGATGCTCAAGCTAATCTCAAACTTATCGAAATCCAATCAACACAAGCCGTCGAGCTGCAACGACTGGCTGTACTCCAAGCTGAAAACGACCTCAAGTACAGCAACGAAAACACAGCCAATGCGCGTCAAACCAATCTTGCGGCTCATACCATCTTCCCGCAAATCCTGAGCGTCATGATCGTGGTTGGATTCTTTGGATGTATCTATTGGATAGCGGCTTATAAACAAGAGAAAGTTGATCACGATGTGTTATACATGTTGATAGGCATCTTAGGAACTTCATTTGGAGCCGTAGTCAATTACTGGCTCGGCTCCTCAATGGATAAAAGGAAAGAATCATGATTATGTTATGGCGGCTTATTAAATTTACCCTTGTGTTTCTTTTTCTGCTATTTCCTCTCATGGTGGCCGGCGCAATTATTTTACTATTTGTGTGTCCATTTGTTCCAAAAGACCAATTAAGATTGCCAAAGTTATTCAAAATTTGGGACATTGTGGATGATTACGTCGGTAGGGATACAAGCGTTATCAAGAAGATATACGCTGAGGGTTGGTGGGCAAGATACTGCTATTGTGCATGGCGTAATCCAATCAATTGGTGGGATTACCAAGTAATGGGCTTACATTGGGATGGCAGCGAAGTCTATACCCATTACAATCCTGCCGATGATGATGTTGGTGATACCACTAACGCCCGTCCAGGGTTTAGGCATATAGAAGTTAAAAAAGGTAACAAAGAATATTTTGAATATTACTGGATATACCAATATCCCTTTGCCAAGAAAGTGTGTTTTCGTTTTCGGCTCGGCCACAAGATTGGCAGCAAGGATAACCCACCAGGTACAGTTAGCCAGTGGGTTTTCGTGATCTCGCCCTGGAAGCAATACAGCGGTCGCTAGCGAGCTCTGCGTGCCGCCATGTAACCAAACCCGCCAACTGCACCGGCAGCAAATACGGCTGCCGCTACCATGTAAATCGTAGCATTTGCTGATAGGCTGATTCTTTGTGACGGAATATTAAACCCTGTATTGTTGCCATATGTGCCACCACCAAGCAGCGTCAAATTACCAACTAATGATAAATCTGGTAATGTGGCAGAAACATTATTTGAAAAACCCGCCGACATAATCGTGGAGCCCACAGTTATATCAAATCCAATATTTCCAGTAACGTCCCAATCACCTGGCGTAAGATCGATCGACATAACGTCATATAAAGTATTGCTCAAAGCAAAATTGACTGGCGCTGCTTTTAAAACTTGAGCTGAAATATACTCACCGACATAACCAGTAATAGCATTGTCGTTTGTGGTTGTTCCCAATATGCGCCTGGATGGGTTTAGCAATTGAAAACTAACACCATTAAATTCAAAAGTAGCGATCATGCCTGCAACTATATCGCCAGCCACCAGCGCGGTGCCATCATCACGCAGGATGTTTTTGGCAGTTAGTGCATTTATCGTTAAAGTCGATGCGCCTGTATTGTCGTTAGCGATTAGCAAGTCAAACCGCTGACCGGCTGCATATGCCGCCACCACAGGTGCAACTATTCCAACGTAGGCATTAGCCGCACCAGAGTCAGCAACATACGAGTATGTCTGGTTCTGCACATCAGCAGGGTTTACAGATGAC
>Ga0302322_100000331_pt1 | contig 35689 bp, 39 predicted proteins | sample Fen_T0_2_FD_203757 | JGI IMG/M metagenome (GOLD analysis project Ga0302322, IMG submission 203757) | Peat permafrost microbial communities from Stordalen Mire near Abisko, Sweden - Fen_T0_2 | ecosystem: Environmental > Terrestrial > Soil > Wetlands > Permafrost | place: Sweden: Abisko...
GTGAAGGTTACGCGGGCAAGAACCCGTTCAAGGAAACCAGTCCGTTCATCGAACTAGTGACCGACATGGATACCTGCTGGTTCCTCGACAAGCTGGGCGGCCAACTCGGCACTGGCGGCGGAAACAACCCCAACACGACTTCCAACTGGCGCTTCACCGAATGGAGCGCGGCCAACGCCTACTGGCGCTATGGGTATTCCGGCCAGATCGGAAACTACATGGCCCGCGTGGATGAACTCGGCCTCCGGTTCAACTACGTCACGGATCTCGGCGCCTCGGCGCACAGCTCCAACGGCAATCGCTACCGTTACCAAATCGTACTGCCGTTCACCAACGGCACCACGACCGGTGCGGGCGGTGCGGCCGGCATCGGCAGCAACGTGAATCCGTATTTCGATACGGCCCAGTTCGCCGTCAGCTTCCAGTGGCACAAGAAAGTCATGGAGCTGCTCGTTCCCGACGCCACTCCGCTCAATCCGGAGATGCCGTTCAGTCACCGGGATTTCGGTGGCAAGTGGCAGTTCCAGATGAACAACCTCGGCGCGGACAGCACCGGGGCGGTCATCAGCAACGCCTGGGGCAACAAGGGTCGGTTCGCTGCGTGGTTCAAATACTATGTCCGGCCGCTCCACTACGAGTTCGGCCGCGTGTATTTCCACAAGCGGGAACAGTTCTGCATTCCTCAGATCGACGTGTGCAGTGCCTCGCCCGGCTACCCGACCCAGAACTACTCGAGCGCACTGCCGAGCTGCCCAGCCCCGTCTGGCACTTATGGCACTGGCGTTCCGACTGGAACTCAGGACGGCCCGATCACGGCGTCATAATTCGGTGTGGGTTCATAGGTGACTCCGCCCCTGGCTTGGGATGGCCGGGGGCGGAATTCCTCATAAAATTATGGATGCTCAAAACGGATACTTTTCCGACTCCTCCGGAGCCGATGAACCAGAGGCCACGGACAATCCCCAGGAGGAAAAGTCCGAGGCTTCCACCGCGCTGCTGCCGCTAGATTTCTTTCAGGGCAAGGAGCTCAAGCCCGGCGACACCTGCACCATCAAGATCGACCAGGTGATGGACGATCAAGCTTCGGTGACCTACCTTGGCAGCGATTCGGAGGAGCAGGGCGAAACCTCCATGGACAACGAAACCACGGAAGCCTCGACGCCGCCTGCTACTGAGGACATGATGGGTTGATATGGCAGCCATCGCCACCAACACACTGCTGGATGAAACCAAGTGCTACGCCTGCTATGGCGCCAGTATTACCCAGCTCTTGCGCCTTGGTCTGTTGCGTCGTCAGTTGCTGAATCGAGTGCCCACGGCTGACGTTTCGGCGGCCGCGCTGCTCACTTACGCCCAGTGCTACGGGTGCTACGGCGCCAGCCTGACCGACTTGATTGAGCTGGCCTTACTCGATCAAATCGCCCAGGCATCATGAGCGCCATTCCCATCGCCGATCTTCTCAACGAAGCCGTTTGCTACGCCTGTTATGCTCCGGGATCAGTTCCGGAGCTGGCTAAACTGGCTTTGCTTTCTCGGATTGCCTCAGCCGCATCCACTGGCATGGTGATAACCAGCTTGTCCTCGGGATTCTCAACTGCTGACACGGCCAGCTACACGACGGACACCGCTTTTCAGCCAGCTCCTAACACTTTGTTGCTGGCATTCATAATGTCTGAGCGCGGGTTGTCTACCCAGGTAGCACCGGTAACTGTCACTGGCAATGGGTTGACCTGGGTGCTGGTTGAAAGCCTGCCCAACACCATCATCGAGCGCTTCCGGGTTACGGTTTACCAATCCATGGGCTCAGCTCCAACCAATGATGTTTTGACAGTGGGATATGGAGCAACGCCCATTGTCATTATAAATCACATGATCCAGGTGGTTCAGATCACTAACGTAAACACATCCGGAACTAACGGAAGTGGAGCTGTTGTTCAGCATCTTACTGCTATTACTGGTCTGGCCAATCCAACTGCCACATTAACTGCACCTGTTAACACCAATGGCCTAAATACCATAATTGGATTTGCTGGCTGCAATGGCGGAAATCCATTCGGAGCTACTCCGGAATCTGGGTGGATTGAGCTCTACGATACTGGTCAGCTCACTCTGGGAGCATGTTGTGTCTATCAACCCAATACCTTGGACAACTCTGTAACATTGGTGAAAGCGACCACTGCGCGCACGGTAATTGTGGCAATCGAGGTGAAGTCGGTGTTATCATGACCGCACTCATGAAAAAACTATTAGCCAACTGGCAGACTTCCGTCTCGGGCATTTCCATGATTTGCCTGGCCATCCTTCACTTGATCTTTCAGATGCGGAATCACGTTGCTGACGAGAGCGCCTGGTCCGTTGCGATCCTGGCCATCTTGGGCGGAGTTGGTTTGATCGCTGCGGGTGATGCCAACAAAAGCGCCACAGTGCATCAGGTGGATAATCTCCAGCAACAGCTTAATCAGGTCCCATCCGCCATCAAGTCGGGTGACACTGATATCTTGACGAAGGCGATCAACAAGCCACAGTAGCTATGTGCGCTTACTGTTGCTTTGTATGGTTTGCCTGGCTTCATCTGCCAAGGCTTCCACGGTAAGTGTAGCTTGGGATGCTCCGAACGATCCGCTGGTGGTCGGCTACCGGGTTTATTGGTGGACGGCTTTGGCCACTAACTGCACTCCGGTAGGCAGCGTCACCAACGCCGAGATCGCCAACCTGGTTGGGGGCACGAAATACACCTTTGCCGTGGTCAGCGTGGACTTCACCAGTCTTGAGTCGGAGTTCAGCAATCAGGTGATTTACACGCCACCCAAGCTGAATATTGAAGTCCAGATTGAGCATGCTGGCTCTGTGGCTGGACCGTGGCTGGCCTTCACCAACGTAGTGTTCGTTGGACAAGCAGCCTCAAATATGCAAGTGTTCAGGGCCGTGATCAAGACGGTGCCATGACCGATCAAGTTTCCATCTCAATTATCACCAGCCTGTGTGCCGTGGTGACCTCAGTGGCTGCCGCCTACTTCTCCCGCCAGACGCACAATGCCGTCAACAGCCGCATGGACAAGTTCCTGGCTATGGCCGAGGAGAGCTTCAAGGCCAAGGGCGTGCTCCAGGAAAAGGCCGACGCCAACGATCGCCAGCAAGCTGTAATCGCAGCCCAAACAAAGCAACCAGCCATTGAACATGAAAATTAACATTCGACCAGGGGTAGCCACGGTCTGCCTGATACTTCTGTGGGGCGGGCTGATCACCGCCGATCTGACCCTTACTGGGTGCAAGAACACGCCGACCAAGCAGGCCGTAGTTTTCAACACCTTCAAGACCTCCTGGACCGTTAGCAAGACTGCTTACGACGGGTGGTGCGAGCGCGTTGTGCTGGGCAAGGTGACGGCCGACAAGGAGGCTAAGGTGGATGCCGCCTGGAACAAATACCGGGCGGGCTTCAAGTTCGCCTTCAACACCGCCATGTCAGACTGGTCGGCGGTTACGCCAGCTCAGCTTACCCAGCTGCAACTCGATCTCACCACGTTGATCACAACCCTCTCAAAATAATGTCACCCACTCTCATTCTGGCCCTGGTCACGGGCGGCATCGAACTGATGCGGCAGTATCTCAACAAGCCTCCCGGCTGGGTTCCCACTCAGGCCGACATTGACGACTTCAACGCACAGATTGATGCGGCCACTCCGGAAGCGGTGAAGGCGGCGGCCCGTGCTCGCCTTGGCCTGCCTCCAATCTGACCCCGGAACTTCCGGGGTCCATGGGGTATCAACCCCATAGCGGACATTCAAATTCGAGTTGAGACTATGGTGTGAATGAACACCATGAGCACCCGCATCACAGGCCCCCGGATGCCTATGCAACCGTACGTGACCTGCGAGAACTCCAAAGAAATATTATGTCCGCCATTTCCACTTACGCCGAGGCTGTTGGTGTCCAGTTTGATGCTATCAGCACTTCGGTTGACGAAATCGTTACCAGCCAAACCGGAATTTCCGGTGACGTTGCAGGTTTGAAAGCGCTGATTCTCCAGCTCCAGAATTCTCCCGGTGCCATTACTCCGGAAGATCAGGCGCTGCTTGATGCGCTGACCGCCAAGATCACCACCTTGAGCGCCAAGACGGCCGCTGTTTCCACTGCGCTGAAAGATTTGGACGCGCAGACGGCAGCAGTGGTTCCTGCGCCTGCTGCGTAATCTACGCCTTGTGATTCAAGAGCCCCTTCCTGTTAAAGGATCGGGCTCTTTCTCTTAGGGTGTCCCGCCAGTCTTTTTTATTCCCTTCCTTGGGCGGCAGCAGCGTGGACATTTTGGTGATCAGGAAGCCCTTCTGCCGCGCGCCCGCCAGTCCGATGGCGATGGCATCCGCCAAGTCCGGAGATCGTCCCGTCTTCACCTTCATGTCCTCCTTGGATTCGATCTCGATGCGATTCCCTGAAACCATCTTCCACTCCCGTTGGCAGAACTCCGTGCATGCCTCCTCGGTGAGCCCTCGGAACTGGCCGGCTTCGACCGTGTAGCGCACGGAATACCACATCTCGGTCACCAGCTTGGAGTAGTAATCCCGGCAGGATACCTGGATCTCGGAGCTGACCATCTGCTCGGACGGCTTGGCACCGCAGTCGATGGAGTTGACGTGCGGATCCCACAGGCGGGAAAAGGCGGTCACCAGCGAGGTCCGCATGCCCGCATCGTAGTAGAAGTTCGTGGGCTCAATGGCGCGCCGGGCACAGTGATCCATCACGAACTTGACGATCTGATCCTCGGGTGACTCCGCTCCCTGGGCCGAGCTGAGCGGGATGCTGATCAGATCAATCAGGGCGATGATGTGCCGGCCCCGTCCACCCTCTGGTGACTGCGAAATCATGGTGGTGACCAGGCTTTCCTCATTCAGCGGCTCGACTTCCATGCCGAATTGCAGCTCGCCAAATACGCACCGGTCACCACCAACACCTCGATAAGCTGCGTCCAGAAAGGCGATGCTGGTCCTCCGTGAGTCCCGCCAGTTGGGCTCGGTGAACGCCTTGAACTTCACGCACGCCTGCCGGGTCAGCACACGCCGGCTGCCCTGACCCCGAGGCATCTTCGCCTCGTTCATCATCGTGTAATGCCAGTCGTCCACGCCCCAGATGGCAGCGTCGTCCAGCATCTGCTGGCGGGTAATCAGGAACGGGAATGGCGGAGCTACATCAGGCGGCGTCCGCATGTTGGGCGAATCGCTGCCCGGAAGCTGAAGGCAGATTCCGTTCGGAAAGCGGGTGGGCCAGGTCTTCGTGCCCGGCCCCTGGTCTATCGCACCCTCCCAGCCACCCAACTCCGCCGAGGGTTCACATAGGAAGCCGTGGGCATTGGTCGTTTCGTTCGGATTTCCGAGGCCGACGAGTTTGAAGTCCTGGCATTTGCTCAGGTTGGCAGCGGAGTCCAGGAAGGCACGCGGCATCAGGTTGCACTCGTCTGCGAGTAGTCTTACTCTTTTGTTGTGAATGCCGATCAATGGGCCAAGACCCACAAACTGGCTGCCCTTTTTGCAGGCGACTGCAATGATGCCGTTCTTAAAATCCCGCCCTTCTGCCGCGTCGTCCCGTGGGTTGAGGGTAAGCATCTGTTTGCCTTCGATCAGATAACCGGGCAACCATGGCCTGCCCGACTTGGCCGCCCGGTGATATTTCTTGATCATGCCCCAGATGCGAAGCTCCAGGCTCTTGAGGTCGGTGGAGCTAACGAGCACGGTAGTGCAGTCGCAGTGGGCATACCAATCGGTCAGGACGTTGCCGCCAAAGGAATCTGATTTGCCGCTGCCGGCGCAGCCCATTCCCCCGACGTAGGTGTAATTGAGGTAGACTTCCAGGCACTTCTCCGCCCAGTGATTCACGAACGGACCTTTAGACCAGACTTTTTCGGGCCAGGCGATCTCTTGGAATCTTCGGAAGTGGAAGAATAATCCATTGCCGATAGGATCACCTTTCTTGCTGATCCAGCTCCCGCCGTGGCGGATCATATCCATCTCCAAGGCCAGCGGATCCTTGCTGTTCGGCCATAAAAGGTTGTAGCGCCGAAATTGGTTGGCAGTTTTACTCTTGGTTACCACCGTTGGAGCAACGGCAACCGGGGCTTCAGCGTCCATAGTTTTGCTTGATAATGCAGCGCTTCAAGCGCAGTGTCCGGTCAATGCTATGTCGTCTCCCGACGTAATTATCACCGACGGATCGGTTGACTGGTCTGGCGGAGTTGATTCCCAGGCCACGACTACCATCCAGTCGGCCAAAAATCCGAACGGCATCCAGCGTAATCAGCTTTGCTGGCTGGATAACGCTACTGTGCGGGACGGCGGCATCACTTGTCGATCTGGATTTACACAACTTGCTACCATCGCTGACCGCCGGGAATATTTCCAGGGCAAGTTCATGTACTCCCCGACGGGAGCTGACCCCTACGAAGTTTTCTCCATCAGCGGCCACATCCTGATCTACAATTTCACCTCCGGCCAGCTGGTGGACCTCACTGCTGCGTTCAGCCACAACGTGCCGCAGTTTAACCCCGGAGGCGACGTTGAGCCATTCTTTGTCCAGGCGGAGCAGTTCCTGATAATCCAGGCTGGAGATTATCAAACTACCGGGACGCTGCCATTCATCTGGGACGGCAACATACTGCGTAGGTCCAAGGGTATCACCAACAAAGCCGTGGCCCCCGGAACTCCTGGCGTGAACGAGATTCCAGCCGCTGGCCCAATGGACTATTTCATGGGCCGCATCTGGTACGCCCTGGGCCGCCAGGTTTCCGCTGGCGACATCGTGCGTGGACCTTCCGGGACGCTGGCCTACCACTTCGACGACTCCGTGCTGAACGTGACGGAGAATCCCATGGTGCTGGGCGGTGACGGCTTCACCATTCCTTCCAGCGATGGCACGGTCATCCGGGGCATTAAGCACAGCGCCAACATCGACGCCGCCCTGGGCCAGGGCCGGCTGTTCGTGGGCACGCGCCGCGCCATCTACGCGCTTAATGTTCCAGTCACCCGCACGGATTGGATCAATGCCACCAACAACAACCAGCCGCTCATGACGGTGGTGCAGATCGCCAACGGTTGGGTGAATGACAAGTCGGTGACCACGGTAAATGGCGATCTCTTTTACCAGTCACTGGAGCCGGGCATCCGCTCGTTGATCCAGTGCATGCGCTACTTTAATCAGTGGGGCAACATTCAGATCAGCGCCAACGAGATTCGCATCCTGCAATACAACGACCGCGCGCTGCTCAAATATTCGAGCGGAATGTATTACGATAACCGCATGTTGCAGACTTCGCTGCCGGTGCGGACCGATCAAGGAGTGGTGAGCCATGCGCTTATCCCCATGGACTTCGTTCCGATCAGCTCCTTCAATAAGGAGAAACAACCAAACTGGGAGGGCATGTATGAAGGTCTGGATTTCTTTCAAATCAACACCGGAGACTTCGGTGGTCGTGACCGTGCTTTCGCCACGGTGCGCTCACGGGAAGACTCCAGCATCCAGCTGTGGGAACTCATTGCGGGGACTAAATTTGATCACAGCACCACCACTGGGGAAAATCGAATCACGTGGGTTGCTGAGTTTCCCGCCTTCACCTGGGGCGACGAGAACGAGCTCAAGAAACTGGTAGGCGCCGAGCTGTGGATTGACCGCCTGACCGGGGTGGTGCAGTTCACCATGGAATATCGACCCGATGGTCAGGCGTGCTGGATTCCGTGGCACATGTGGAAGAAGTGCTCGACCAAAAACTCCGAGGAGACGGTGGCCAACCCTTACGCTTACCCGCTGAAGCCGTGCTTGGAGTCCTACTTCGCCACCATGACGCTGCCGTTGCCGCCGCAGAACGTCTGCACGGCTACGGGCCGGCCCTCGGACATTGCCTACCAGATCCAGGTTCGCTTGACGGTAACTGGATTCTGCCGGCTGCGCGGACTCTACCTGCACGCTAGCAAATACGGTCGGAAGCTCTACCAGAACCTCACTTGCTGATATGGCCTTCAACTGCGAAAATCCCTGCATTGTCTGCTCGCCCGCACCTCCGGGAACGCGCGGGCTTTCGCCTAACGATCCGAACAATCCGTTCCTGAATCTGTCCTCGGAAGGCCCGGACTTCGATGGATATATCGGGCGTAATAATTATCCCAACCCACCCCTTTTGGGCACCACTTTTTATCGGGTTGGATGCCTTGGATTTTGTGTGTCGGATATATCCCAGGCAGATGCTGATCTGTGCGCGGCCCGCCAGGCGATCATTTGCGCCTCCGTGAATAATCCGGTCAGCAATCCCAATCCAGTCTACAACCCCGGAAATCCGGGGTCCACTCCTCCGACTACAGATAAACCTAGGCCGCTCTTTTCTAACACGCCTCAGTCCTGCCAGGCCACCTGTGCGGATGGATCGGTGAATACCTACACCGTGCCTGCGGGAACAATCTTCGGTTTCAATCAGGCCACGGCCAATGCTGAGGCTTACTCGCTGGCGTGCCTTAAGGCAAATCAGGAAATACTGTGCTTGGGTGAAATCTCTGCTTCCCGGATCTGCTTCGGACAATCCGGATCCGCAACCGTAAGCGTAAGTCGGGCATTCCTAACTGCGACATTTGCAGTAGTGAACGGATCGCTGCCACCCGGCATGACGCTCAGCGATGACGGCGTTAGTATCGCCACGATCTCTGGGACTCCAACTGCGGGTGGAACCTTTACCTTCACGCTTGGTTGCACGGATGCCGCTGGCGATTACGGTGAGCGCACCTATGAGCTGATGGTATTTGGCATTACCGACTACAGCGTGCTTGCCAGTGGCACCGTTGGGACCGCTTATTCCAAAACTCTTACCGTAGGTGGCACCACGGTTGGTTCGTCGTCATTCTCTGTGGTTAAGGGAAGCCTGCCGCCAGGTTTAACGCTCAACGCTGGCGTGGGTGTCATCAGCGGCACTCCGACCGCCTACGGAGATTACGCTTTCACGGTGCGGCTTCAGGATGATTCCATTGCTTGTGATCGAGATTTTACGATCCACATTGACCACGGTGCTGGGGTATTCGCCGGTATGGTTTGGGGTGCGCCGACCATTCTTCTGGCTGGCGCAAGTTCTGCCGGAACCGCCAATGGAGCTGGCAATTCTGGTCACCTTGTTTCCAGCGTTGGGGCTTATGTTTTCGGACCAGCTAACACCTCCACCATTGGCATAACCGGAACTGTAAATTTGAATCCCGTCCTGGGAATTCCCATCACGGGACTGATCCAAGGCACGGTCTTTGGCAGTAAAGTTGGCATTGGGACTTGCGTGGCATTGATCCAAGTTTTAGTGGATGCAGCCTTGGTGTATCAGCGAGGCACGTTTGCCGGTTCAGTTGGTGACGGAACATTCTCGGCTGCCTGGACGGGTGTGCCTCGAGTTATAACTGTTCAGCTTAGTGGCTACAATGCCTCGGGAGCTGGGGCGCCGGTTGATGCCGAAGCCAGGAATTCCAGTTGTGATATCACTATTTTGCAAACTTGAATTATGAGCCAACGACTTCGACTCTACGATGTGGTGGTCAGCCGAATGCCCGCCTTGGTGGGCCTCTGCCAGGATAATGTTCCGGCGATCGCCAACTACGTGAACAGCGCCCAGCGCCGCCTGCTGTATGCTCGAGAAGCGCGGGAGGAGGGTTGGTTCGGAACGTGGGCAGAGGTGGCCTTCAATGTCAGTCAGACCGAGCCTTACATCACGCTGCCCCGTGAGATTGCCCGCCTCGAAGCCATCAACGTGTGCAACGTGCCCGTGCCAGTTCGCAACCAGTGGTATGAATACCTGGCTTTCGGGGACGGCCGCATGCCCAAGGATAACGTGTGGCGGACTAACAACGGCATCCTAACGAACGCCTACACTCGGAATAACGTCGTGACCTCTGTGGATATGACGAACTCGCCGCAATATATTGTCGCCTATATTACCGACGCTCAGGACGTGGGCAAGCGCACGCTGATCGCAGGTTCGGATGCCTCCGGAAATCCGATCTACTCCCTGGATGTAACCAACAATGTGGCGGGCACGTTCTTAACCTTCACCTCGCCTTCCGTTTCCACGGCCATGGTGATCAGCTCGATCTACGGCATCCAAAAAGATGTAACCGTGGGTGAGGTTCGCTATTACCAGCACGACCCGAATACGGGGGATGAAATCCTGTTGCTGACCATGGCGCCTGGCGAGACGACCGCCAGCTACCGTCGTTACTACCTACATAATCTGCCCCGCACCTGCTGCGCGGCGGATACGTTGTCGGGCGGCTGCTGCGTGGCTAACAACCCAAGCACCACGATCATTCAGGTCACTGCGCTGGCGAAGCTGGACCTGATCCCAGTTCAAGTCCCGACGGACTACCTGCTGTTCCAGAACCTGGAAGCGATCATTGAGGAGTGCCAGTCCATTCGCTATTCTGAGATGGACGAACCCACGGCGCTGCAAATGTCGGCTGGTAGGCACAAGATGGCGATCGGAATGCTCAACGGTGAGCAAGCCCATTTCCTGGGACTTACTCAACCAGCGGTAGCATTCTATCCATTCGGATTTGCTCGGCTACGGCGGCAGAAAATCGGAACAATGCTTTGAATTATGCTATACGATTGGTCATCTCAAACCGGGCCTTCCAGTTGGCAAACTAACGCTCGCTCTGCGTCCAGTTACACTTCACCGCGCCAGGGAATTCCGGCCGACAACTACAAAGGACTGGCGGGCGACATCAACCAGTTCATGACGGGGCAGGCCGTTGCTCCATACCTGGCTAATCTACCCAACTATGCGGCCAACGTCGGCCAGTTCTCACAGAACACCACGAGCCAGCTCAAGGGCCAGCTTCCTACGGACGTGATCAATCAGATCAGCCAGCAGGCGGCCGAGCGCGGCATTAGCAACGGCCTTGGCAATGGCGGAAACAACAACGCAGCTTATCTGCGCGCACTGGGGTTGAATTCAAATCAGCAAATGCAACAGGGGGCTGCCAACTTGCACCAGAGCATTACTGATACTCCAGTGCCGCAGCTCTTCAATCCAGCATCGCTGGTGGCGCCACAGATCAACGCCAACCTGGCGCTCAATCAGGCGCAGAATGGTATGAACGCCGGTCGAGGTGGAGGCGGATTCACAATTGCCGGTGGCGGATTGCCGGCCAACTACTGGCAGCAGAACCCCTCTACGCAATACGCCAATCCGGTGTGGACTGGTGGTAGTCAGCAGCCGCAGGCCGCGCAGCAATCCGGAGGGCTATGGGATTCCTACAATGCTCCAGCGCAGCAAGACTGGCTCTGGGATTCCTACAATTCGCCTGACGCTGGTGGACCAGTTCAGTCTTCGTCTCAGCCAGATTACTCAGACCCAAACTTCGACTGGACCCAGGTGTAATTTATGGAAATGTCATCCTTCAGTGCGTTCCTGCCGGCCCCGGATCTCGCCGGGTCTTACCTGGGTGGCGTCTCCGCTGCCCAGAAGGCGCAGGAAATTGCCAACCAACATCAGCAGGCTCAAGCTTCCATTGCCATGCAGGGGCAAAAACTCCAGCAAGAGCAGGAGCAGGCCGCCATGGAGAACCAGATCAAGCAGCAGCAGCTCCAACAGGACTCGCTGAAGGCGCAGCAGGAGCTCCAGATAAAGGGGCAGTACGACCAGCAGATGGCGGATTTGCGTAAGCAGCAACTCGCCACGGCCAGCCAGGCGCTGGCGCTCAAGACGCAGGAAGCCGCACATCAATACAGCGCCCAGCAGCAATACCAATCCAGAATTCAGGGTGGCGAAGATCCGCTCAAGGTGTTCCAAGAAATGGCGCCACTCATGGGCCAGCACAATACCTCCATTGGCTCTGCCATGCGTCCTCCGAATACCGCTCCCGGCACTCCAATCCAGGTCCAGGGTGGACCTCCGGGAGTGGCCGACGGTAAGGGTGGATTTATTCCACTGATGAACGCCACGATGCCACAGCAGATGCAGCAAGGTGACCAACCTGACAGCGAGGGCGAGAGCACCGGAGTTCCGGAGCCGGCCATACCTGCTCCATCAGGTGCTCAGATTCCTCAGACCGCCCAGCAGTTTGGAGCTGAGACGGCCCGACAGGGAGTTCAACAGCGCGCTGCCAATTCAGCCAAGCAGGAGGCACTAACCTTGTTGCAACGCCTGGAATCACAGAACGAAAAAGACTTCGACGGTCAGGACTACGCCAGCGATCTAGTGAAGGGGAAGACACTCACTCCCGATCAGGAGAGGATTGCCCGCCGCTACCTTGATCGCCAGGATCGAATGGACCGGTTGACGCAAAAACTCGACCCGTCAGCTCCACCCCGGAAATCCGGGGTTGAATATAAGCATCCTAAAGATGTGCCCGTAGGTGGAGTTTTCAACGGTAAGACGCGGCTTCCAGGCGACTGGAAAGATCCCAAGAGCTGGAAATAATATGGAACCATGGGAATATCCAGATTCGGAAACCGCAACTCTCAATCCGTGGGAATATCCGGATCCTCCACAGCCGATTAACACCTGGAGTCCCGAACAGATACCTGCGGAGATGGGTGGAGGACCGAATTTAATCAACCCGATCACGGGTAGAATTGATCCTGGTCCGGAACTTCCGGAAGGCTTCCTAGCCGCAGCGAACAAAGCCCAACGAGACAAAGACACTCGGGAGGCATTCGTGCAGCGCGGTGGTGTGCCCACCCCGGAAGTGACGGCGGGCGACGTGGCCATGAGCATCCCCAATGCTCTGCTTCAGACTGCTCAGACCGCTGCCGGTGAAGCGCTGCAAGGCGTATCGCAGGCGTTTTCGTCACTTCAAGGTTATACCGGTCAGGACGACACCATCGAGCAGATGAACCGCAGTGCGGAAATGCGGAATCGTCGTGATAAGATGTCTCCCTTACAGCGGCGGGAAGAGGATCGGTCAATGCCCATGTCCGTTACGGGCCAGGCACTCTCGGATACAGCCCAGGAAGCTCACCCTGTGGTCGAACTTCCATGGCAGGCGGAATCGTATTCGGACAAGGCTTACAATGCCGCACTGGCCACATCACGTGGGGCTGGTGGCTTTTTCCCAGCCATCGCCACGGGTCCGCTGGCGCCACTCACTTTCGCCTTCCAGACTGCTGGTCAGGAATTGTCGCACGGCTACGATCAGTTGGTGGCCGGTGGCATGTCCCCGGATAATGCGGCCGCCACGGCCGCAGAGCGCGCGCTGGCGAACGGCGCACTACAAGGAGCGTTCTTCGAATTCCTGCCGGCTCGATTTAAGGCCATGGGCGATGCTGCCCTCAACAAGATGGCCTACGATGGTGCAGTCAAGTTCGCCAGGGGATCCTTCAGCAAGGGTCGCTTCCTGACCCCGGATATGACCATTGCGCGCAATGCCGCGCAATATGGGGTCAAGGCGGCGGAAGGTGCGGCCTTTGGCGCCACGAGCCAACTGGGATCAAATGTCATCGACGATCGTCCGTGGGGTGAAGGGCTTGGTCAGGCTGGAGCTGGCATGGCACTGGCCCAGGCTATCATGCCTCGGGGCATGACCCGCAAGGAGCAGGCTACCTACAAGGCCAAGGCGCTCGAAGTAGTGATGCACGAGCAGCACCTGCTCCTCCAGAAGCAGCGTCAGAATATCCGGGAACAGCTGGCCAAGGGTGGAATGGATCAGCCACTCAACCAGGCGGAGATCAAGGAGCTCACCTCACTTCGGATGCGGGATCCCAAGACCCTGAACGAGGCCGAGGCGGAGCGATTCAAGGAGCTGGACGCCATCGACGGCGGTGACAAATCGCTGAGCAGCGAGGCCACCAAGCAGATCAACGATTTTGCCAAGGCCAATGGAATTGATGTCACCATCGAGCCCCAAGGCCGATCGGGCAATAATGCCTACTGGGATCACGAGAACAATAAGATGGTGGTTAACTCCACCAGCTTATCCCGAACGCTGGTCATGCTGCCCAAGGCCAGGCGCCAGGCATTCCTGGATTCGCTACTGGGTGAGGAGTCCGTCCACCAACATACCACCCCGGAACAGGCGCTTGCGATCCACGATCTGGCTACTCCGGCTGAGCGTAAGGCTGCTGCCATCCGGGTCTACGGCAATCTGCAAGGCGTAAATCCGACCACTGGTAAAGCCCCGACGCCACACCAGATTGGTTGGGAAATCTCCCGTCTCTACGTCCAGAAGATGATGGGCATGACCCCATCGGAAATCGCCGCGTCAGCCGGTGGAACGCGCAACGTGGCGCACGCCATGGTGGCAGTGGAGCAGATGATTCGGAAGGTGCGTCGGTCGTGGCTTAACGCGCAGGGCGAACCGAGTCCGCACAGTGCCGAGCAAGGCATCCTCGAATCCATCTACGGTAAGATGCAGGAAGCGCGCAAGCTTGCCGAGCAGCGGGCTACCCCGGAGCAAGCCCAGGCGGGCGCTGCGGTGCCGGTGGAAAACCCGTTCAGTCCAACTCGGTCGGAGGACATTGAAAATCCATCCAACACGGATCGGGGCGAAAAAGTTTCCGACCACGATCTGCATATCAGCGTGCAGGCAGATCAGACCTACGGTGACAAAACTTTTCCCGGCTACGTCCAGGTGGACAGTATTGTGGGTGGCAAGAACCAGTGGTCGTCCAATGCGGAAAAACTGCGCTCGGAAGGGTATGACATTCCTACCACCGCCGAGCTGAAAAAGCTGCCGCAGGGGAAATACACGCTGGCTCAAATCAAGGCGATGGGTAATCCCTCCAATGCTACCCGTGCTGAACTAGACTCTGTACCAAACAAGGACTGGGCTGATCTCAGTGATCTGATCAACAAAAAATATCATTGGTTCGTTGGTGTTAGACCAGATCGTGAAGGCTTAAAATTCTTGATGGAGGAGACTCCGAAGGAATGGTCGCAAGAGGACCGTAAAACCTTAGAGGATGTCAAGAATTCCCTGGATTCGGAGCTCAAAAAGCATCCCGATATACAAGCCGCATGGAATAAAATTCTCAAAAAAATAACTGACGCTCGAAGTCAGCAGTCCTTTTCAGAAAACTCCACCCGTGGCGGCCTTAGCAAAAAAGCCGAGCGTGAGATCGAGGCGAAGAAGCGCATTGCCGCGCTCAAGCTGCAAGCCCAGGGCCAGGAAGTTCCACCCGAGCTGCAAGTGCCGAGTAAGGCTGATCAGTCGGAGCAGTATGCACCAACTCCGGCGTCCGAGCGCGTGGGGTCGGAGGCGCTGAACGCTCCACAACGTCCACCGCTGATCACCACCCAGAATATCGAGTCCAACCTGGCTCAACACCTGGCTGGTCCAATCGACGTAGCCAACAAGCAATACACAGCCAAGCAGCTTGCTGGTGGTCGGGTAAAATGGAATCGACCCGGCTTCGAGGATTTTGCCAAGCAAGTTCGCTACGATCTTCCGGGGCTGGAGCCATATCAGTTGCGGGATATGTGGGAGGGTCAAGTCTGGAAGCATCTGCTTAACGCTTCCGGTGAACGCTTGCTGCAATGGGTCAAGGCGCTCGGATTGCAGAACGTCGGCCGCACTCCGGAGCAAATGCGGAAGGGCATTGGTGGCGTCGCTCAAGTGCCGGAAACGGTAAGTGCTGAAGCAGTCAAGGAGGAGCGCAATTTCCAGGGTCGGGAGGAAGCGCTGAAGAAAGCGGTAAGCCTGGAAAAGAAGGCTGCAAAATTGAGGGACGAAGCTAAGTCTCCAATGAACCGACCTGATCACGGAGTTCCCGCAGAAGAATTTTCTCAATCTCTTAATAGCCGGGCCAACGACCTTGACCGGATGGCCAACAAGCTGCGTGACCTGATTAAAAAATCCTCGGTTGAGCCGACCAGCAAGATTGTTGGGCGCCCCGCAGAAGAGGGTCATCCAGAATTGTTCGGAGCTCCGAAGGCCAAGCTACCTTCCAATCTTCCAATCACACCCGCTGCCGGTCCGGAAACAACTCGGATTTCGAATCGCTACCGCACCAAGATCATCATGGCGGTGGCAGATCGACTGATGCGTGAATCCATGGAGGGTAAGCCTAGTCTGGATCGTGATTCCGTCGGCTTGGATGACATCGCTTTCACCAACGAGAAGACCAAGGTTGGAACTTACCACGAGATTACCCGCCGTGATCTGGACAAGCCGGGCCGACTGTTGGAACTGGTGCGAGACAGCGCCCGAGGATCAAGCGCTGATCCAGTAAGCGCCTCCCGCCGCGTCCTGGCGGTGGTTGGGAAAGATGGATCGGTTTACCTGCTGAGCACGCACAACGATGCCGGCAAGCAGCGGATAACAGAGCCGTCTGGACCTACGATGCGGAACAAACCGAACCGTCCGCTGGACGCCACGTTCCTGCAAAAATACCGACCGATCGCTTCGATCCTGCTGACTGAGCCAGTTCGTGGGCTGCACCAGAAGTTCGAGAATCTTGCTGAGTTCAACGATAAGATCGCCTCCGAGGCCAAGCAGCGATCGGAAATCAACGACCTGGGAATCGTTCCGGAAGGTCCAGCTCCGGAAGATTTCGAGGCGGAAGGAACTCCAGGTTTGGAAGGCGAAGGCGGCATGTTCATGGGGCCAGCCAAAGGAGCGTTGCCCGCCGAGGGCCGACGCCCCGCGCTCAAGGACAAGCGCGGCCTTACTCACCAGGAGGCGATGGCGCTCTACGACCACATCTACAATAAGGCCGGGGAAATGAATTCTCCGGATGATTTAGTCAATGCGGTGGAGGGCCTGCGGGATCTAAACCAACGCGGCAAGCTTACCAATAAGGAGCTGCTGGCTGCCAATGCACTTCGGAAGATTTTTGCCCGGATGAACAGTCAGGGCGCGGAAGCTGAGTCGATTAACGAACGGCTCAAGCGTATGGCGAAAAGGATTCTATCAATCCACGACCTGTCGAAGGACCTGGATACGTTCGCCGAAAAGATGGTCCAGGAATATGGCGGCCGAACTGCCGAGGTAGCTCAACCCCGGAAATCCGGGGATGAAGGAATAATCCTGGGTCAATACAACCCGGCGACCCATCGAGCATTCCGGAAGGCGTCGAATCTTCCGATGATTCCACGGACGAAGATTCGACCGCCCACCTCCCAGAATGAGTTCCTAGGCCCATTCCAGCGCGTTGAAGCACCCAGCGGTGAGCTGGGCGGCGGCAAGCCCTACATCCCGGAAGGGTTGAAGTCGGAATCGTCGGCCGACCGTGAGGCCCGCATCGCTGCTGCGCGCCAATCGGAAATCAAGGGCCAGGTCAGCAAGGCCGGCAACGCCCTGCTCCGGACCATCCGCAAGCACGGCAAACTGATGACGCTGGAGCAGGCCGCCAAGCAAGTAGGGATGACGCCCTCGGATATCCGGGAAGCCAAAGAATATGGCGCCATGAATACCGAGCGTGGCAGCCTGAGCAATCCAGGAACGGGATCTATTTTCACCACGTCCACTGAGAAGCTACTTAAGGGGCTTAGCGCCACCTCGATTAAGTCGGAGCAGCTGGAGAAAACCATCTCCAATAAGATCCCACCGGTCGAATGGGACATCCTGAAAAAGTCAGGCATCCTGCGTGAGATGGAGCGGCAGACCGACCAAAATGGATCGGTGAATCCACGGGAACTGGCCAAATGGGTGGTGGAGAATAAGCCGAAAATTAGAGTGATTGTAACGCGCAGCAGCGATGCAGCGCAGCCCAACGAGCCAGATGCTAACTCTTTTCGGATGCAGTTAGCCAACCACCGCCATACCTGGTACGACCTACTCACCCACAGTGACAAGGAAAACTATCAGAATTCTCACGACGAACTATTCAATGGGAAGACGCAGGCTCAATACCTTCGAGAGCGAGGCTGGAAGGATCATGACATTAAGAATGCGGAGAAGATGGACGCCCTGGAACATCACGCTCGGATCGAAGAGCTGCAAGCCCCAGATTGGACCGATGAAGGTTTCGACGATGGCGCCGAACACTACAACAACATTGCCCAAGTTTATGCCGCGTTTGGAATTCGGCCCAGCCAAGGTGAAGTGCATCGGGTGGATGTTGTGCTCGACTCTCCGAATAAATACTGGAAAGCCCAGGAGGGTCACTCCCCCAATCCCAATACCATTGGCTGGGCAGCAATTCAGTTCGTAAAGCCAGTTGGTGGCAAAAAACCAGTAGCCCATATCTTCGAGGTGCAGAGCGACTGGGCTAAGCGGATAGCCTTGAATTCGAATGACCCGAACTATCGTGGTCCAGCCATTGATCCGCTCGTCAAGGATTACAATCGGTTGCTTGTTAAAGCAGCCATCTCCCACGCTGCCAGCCTTGGGGCGGACCACTTTGCCATTACCGACTATCCGACGGCAGCTATGAGTGAGGGGCAGGATAAAAATGCCTCCAGACAGTTCGTGCCAGGTCACGAGGGGAAGTGGTCAGCATTCGATAAGAATGGAGAGAGACTGGATAAATCAAGATCTCCAGTCGATACAAAAAAAGAGATGGAACATCGGATGAGGATGTATGAGGAAGGTCAGTTCGTAGAGCCTGGGTGGACGGTTCGTCAGGTAACCAGAGAAGATACCCGATTGAAGCCGCACGGTGAACAAGGGATGAAGTTCAACTACGATCCGGCCTACCGACTGGTCGATCGTAAAACTGGTGAGGAGCTAAAGCGGTTTACCAGTAAATCCGAAGCCACCCGCTATACGCGCTGGTTGATGGATAAGGGGCAACTCAAGCGTGATGCCCTGGATCCCAAGACGGGTGACCTGGATATCGTGCGTGGCGATCTGCACAAAATTGCATCGGAAATTACTGGTGAAGAGGGTAGGCCCGTTAGCTTTGGTGCTCATGAAAACTCCAGGGTAGGAGCTCACGATCAAGAAGCCGTTACCTGGGATACTGGACCACAAGAGTTCTCAACCGAGCGGGAGGCTATGGAGTATGCCACGGGAGATGGCAGAGTTTACAAACAATGGGATGGTAAGTGGATTGGCCAAAAACCTGGCAGCAAAGCCGGAGACTTAAGAAAAAATCTCCTATTTACCAATGAGCGTGGCAGCGCCAAAACCGACGCCAGCGGCATGGAGTATCCCGTGCCGAAGCGGGAGGAGCCGTGGAGCATGTTCGGGCCGAAGAACTCCGATCGGGGTGAGGTGGCCAAAGAAAAAATTAAGCGCTACTGGGATCCGGACGTGGAGAATCGTGGTGAAGGTCGAATTGTCCAGAACTTGCCAGATTACATCCACAAAGAGGACTGGGATAAAGTTAGGAAAGTGCTGGATGAAATGGGTCGCCGATCTAATGTCATGGGTCCGGTTAAGAATGATGGAGATGCCATGATGCGATTGCAGTCCATGGCGACTATGCCTGAAAGCGAATGGGATTGGGTGCCAACTCATTACATTGTCGAAGGTCCAGACGCTGGAATAATGGGTAAGAAATACGGGATAAGTAACTCAGAGAAAAGCGAGATCAAGAAATTTTTTATCAAGGCGTCCGGAACTCCGTTCGGAAGAAAGGAAATGCTGGAGTGGTCTATAAAGCACGTTTCCGATCCAGACTATCGTGAGTCACTCGCAAAACTGCACGGTGAACTTTATCCGCAGGAATCTAAGATAGCTAGGTTTCCAATGGAGCAGGGAGAACTTCCCATGGGCTCCGTCCGTGGCGCCGTAACCAAACTCGGAAAAGAGATTTGGGATTATTCCAAAGGGCCAACCATGTTGGCTCCGGAGGATATTATTCCAGATACCTCCAGCCCTCTGCCTCGGATGATTCCCAACGTGGACCAGGTGCTGACGCGCGCCATGGGGCTGGAGCGGATTCCGCTGATCGGTCGAATGTTTGGTCCGCGCGGTAGAATCCGGGATGCCGTTGATCGGGCGATTTTCGCCTACTCGGTAAAGCGCGGCATTGGAAACTCCACGGCGGCCGTAATTGGTAAACGCTTGGCTGCTCGATCGGAGGAGCTGGGAAATCCTTTCCAGCAAGACAAGGATGGTAAGATCACCAACGTCCAGGGCGACGCCAACCAGAGCATGTATCCATCGGACCTGTTCGAGGAATGGCAGCGGCAGTATATCGTGCCCGAGAAAATGCGGGCTATGACGGAGGTGGACTACGGCGGAAAAACTCGAAGAATTTTCACCGATAAAGAGATCACCAAATACATCGAGAAGCATCCGGAAACGCTGGCCTTGAACAAGAATCAGGACGCGCTGTTCCGGGAGATGCTGACCTACATCGAGGACGCCTACAAATATCTGGACGAGAAGAATGCCAAGCTGGATTACTACGGCGGAGAGAGCATGGAGACGCGCCGGGATCAGCAAAAGTTTCACGGCCTTCCCCAGGGGCTGGAAGTTCATGCCTTCCCCCGCGTCGCCTTATTCAAGCGCTCGGTGGGCCCGGTTAAGACGGAGATCGCCCGTCGTATCGGTGGCGCGTATGGCGTCGAGAAGGAGCGGCTCTACAAGACCGAGGAGCAAGGTCAGAAAACGGTGGCCTACGAACCGGACATGGTGAAACGCATGGTGGCGTTCATTCAACGCACCTATAAGTCGGTGGCGGACGCCGACCTGGCCAACCATCCAGCCCTGGGTGCCAAGTCGCCCGGCGATCGTATTTCGGATCTCTCGCAATACTATCGTGAGGAGATGCTGAGTGGAGAGATGAAGCCCCAAGACGTCGCCGACATGGTGAAACAGGCTCGCTTGGGAACGGAAGGTGAGGTTCACGGTCACGCGGCCTTTGCCGGCAAGATTTACACGGCTGACGTAGCACGCCGGCTGAACCACGCTTTTGGTGAACAGAAGCACCACGTCGTTAACACCATCTCGGAAGTCTCCACGATGGTTAAGGCGTTCATGCTGACCGGCGACCTGGCTCAGTATGCCCAGCAAGGCGCGCCCATGATGCTGCGTTATCCCGGAGCGTGGGCTAATGCCACGGTCAAGTCGCTTCGATCCATCGGGGATCCCAACGTCACGGGGCGTTACCTGCTGAACAAGGATAATTACCAGGCTGCCACCGAGTTCATCCAATCCGGAGGATCGCTGGGCCATCTCCAGGATTTCATGTCCGGATCTCAGCCCGGCGAGTTGGCCACCCGCATTCCCGGATTGCGGCAGGTGGTCACCCGAAGCGGCCATGCGTTCGGCACGTTCTTCGACATTGCCAAGATCGAGATGTGGAAAGCGCTGCGGGACTCCACACCCAAGAACGAATGGAAATCCATGGTGGAAACCATCGACAACATCGTCCTATCCGGAAAGATGGAGTCAGCGGGAATTAGCCCCGGTCGAGCAGCCGCTGAACGTATCGCCTTGATGGCGGCCGGCTACTACCGGGGCGCGTTGCAGTTGATTGCGTCCACCGCTGAAGGCGGAGCACATGGTAGCGAAGCACGCAAAGTGATGGCGAGCTACCTCGGAGGTATGGCGGCCATGATGACCGGACTTTACCTGGCATCGGGAATGTCCTGGGAAGAAATCCGGAAGCGGCTTACGCCAGGGCTGAACAACAAAAAGTTCCTGGCGTATCCAGTGAAGACCGGCACGACGACCCAGGAGATTGGACCGGGTGGCATCGTGCTGAATCTGGCCAGCCTGATTACCGACATTGGGATGCACGGCAATGATCCCAAGGCCGTGGCTGATCTCTCCGCCAAGTGGCTAGAGACGAAGTTTGGTCCCGCGCTCAGCACCACCACATCACTGATGACGGGTAAGAACGCCTACGGCCAGCCGCAGTCCCGGTTGAGCACACTGGGAAGGAACTTCATGCCCGTGGCAGCACAGCGCATCCTGGGCACTGCAACCAGCGCAGATAAAGTGGGTCAATCGGTGGCATCCGCTGCCTCGTTCGTGGGCCTGCGGTCTAGCACGGACTCGCCGATGAATGACATTTACGAACTGGCGACGAAATTTCTGAAGGATAACAATCTGAAGAAGGATACCGGATGGGAGATGGTGCAGAATGACGAAGCGTCACTGACGAAGTTGCGGGCGGCCGCCAGCCGGGGCAGCCAGAGTGATTTCAACAGCGCCTACGAGGAGCTGCGGAAGACTCACCGCAATCAGGAAATCCAGGAAGCCATGCGCCGCTGGTACGAGCGTGGGTTCACCAACTCGCAACGCAACGAGGCACGCTTCCGGAATTCCTTGAATGACTACGAACGCGGCATTTACCGCGCCGCCCGTGACCAAAAACGTGAGGTCTATCGGGCCTTTCGGGATATGTATCGCAATCGGGATTAGCCACGCAGCCGGTCGTGCATGTCCTGGATGATGTCCATTCGGAAGATCGTGGCCGCCTTGTGCGCTGCCTCCGTCAGCTGCATTAGCGTGAGGGCCGTGTCTGTGGTTACCGACTCCGAGGCCATGGCCTCGGCAAACGCCACGGACTTTTTCATCTTGGCGATCACCGCCAGGAAGGCTTTCTGTTTTTCAGGTTGGGTCATTTAATTGTTCTCCGGTTTGTGCGGCGTGTGGAATACGAGTGACTCCGGGGCTTCCGGATCGGTGATGTTCACGACGTCCTTGGCACCCTGCGACATGAACACCTTAACTTCCTCGGCGCTAATTTTGTTTCCGGAGTGTAATATGCCCCAGCGGAATGGTTCGATGAATAGGATCAGGTAGTGGTATTTCATGGGTAGTGGATTTCGATGACGGTCATTTCTTCCTTGAAGGTTTTGACTTTAACTTGATCGGTTTCGAGCGTAATACGCCAGGGCTCGTCGCCTTCGATAAGTCCGCAACGACGAAGGTAGTCCAGGCAGTCCTTAACCGATCCTGCAAAGTTGTCGGGGTCAAGGGGTCGGACGCGGTAGCCTCTAAAGCAGACGCGCACGCGGCCCATGCCTTGTTCTTTTCCCGCATTTGCTGTGTCCAATGCTGGCGCTTCGTGACGTTCAGCGATGGGGTCCGGTACCTTACGATTAGTGTGATCTTCATTTTTAATTTGGTCTTCGATTCGTTTCCGTAGTGAGGCGTCGAGTTGGTGGAGTTTAATCATGGCTTGTTCCAGACTTGTTGGTTGGCGATGGAGTCAAAGTGCAGCCGCGTGCCACCGCTCAGGATGAAATTCCTAATGTCCTTGGTCGGCAGCGTTACGCAGCGGGTGGGAATGCCCAGGACTTCGGCGAGCTGGATCGCTCCCTGAATTCCGGGGTTGATGGTGGATCCGTTTACCACGCGGTCGTTGTCCACGTCAGCGACTATGGTTGCCCGCTTAATACGAGCCGTTATAATGTGTTGCTGGATCATACCAATACCCCCACAGCAGTTAAATCTTCCGATCGCATTAAGACCCAGTGAGAGGGCCGCAGCGGTATCCGTAGGCCCTTCGCAGATGGTTATTTCCCCATCGTTATACTTGTTTGGAATGAACAGTCCGTTGTGACCTCCGGGCTCGCACCACTTACGGCCATTCTGATGCCGCATCCGGATGCCGATGATGAAGCCCTTGCCGTCCCGCATGGGGAAGCCCCAGACCAGATGCTGGGGTGCCTTAACGCAATCCAGCAGTTCCAGTGATTTCACGTCCACGCCCAACGTCTGGGCAAGGTAACCCAGGGATGATAGGCCATATTGCTGCCGCCACGTGTCGACCAATTTTGCGCTGTCGACGAACACTTCCTCCTTTTTCTTCGGAAGTGGAACGGGCAGTGGGCCGCCGCTGCGTGAGTGCAGGTAGCCCACTGTTCCATCCGTGAACTGCTTGGGCCGATGGCTGGGCACGCGCATGCAGATGGCCACGTCCAAGCCGTAAACGCACCAGTCGAATTTTCCACAAATACCGCAAGGCTTGCTCTTGGTCACTCGGTGCATAGTGCTCATGGATCTACCTCCGCCTTTTCATCAAACGGAAGTTCCAGCGTGCGAAACTCTGCAAGTATTTCCTTGAGCGTTTCCAACCGGCCCTCCCGCCAGGCGATTTCCACGTGCATCGTTTCCACTTCCGCGCGCAGCCCTGGAATACGGCTGGCCTCGCAGGTGTTCCGTAGTTGATCAGCCAGATGGTCCTTGTCCCGGATGCTGGCCATCGTGCTGGCAATATCCTTGAGATACTTGTCGATCAAGGCGATCACCTCCGCCTCGTCCTTGAATTTCTTTTTCATAGATCAAAATGGCACGTCGTCATCTGCCACGTCGGCTGGTGGGGGAGGCACATCGCTCGGCCCCGGATTTCCGGGGTTGGCGTTCCGACTAACGCTTCGATCGCAAGCGTTGCCAATGATCGCACCCTTGATTCCATTGAGGCGCTCCTCCTTGGAAACGGATTGCACAATGAAGTGGGTCTGTTCGTCCCGCCAGTCACCGTAGTTGGTGGGCTTGGACTCCATGATGGCAATGTCCAGATACATCGGGCACACGCCATCCTTGCCGGGCTTGCCCTTGAACAGGCGTTTTTTGTCTATCTTTGTAACGTCGATTTTTGCAGTTAGCATAGTTTGTTATTTCGTGGTTAATGGTTTCCAGTGATTTCCCGATAGGCGATTCAGGATTCCAGACGCCTGCTCGAAAGTAATATTTGCATCCGTGTAGCCGTAGCGCTTGAGCACCTTGAGCTGGCCCATCGTGGCCAGCTTTTTGTCCCAACGACGGAACATCTCGTTGAGCACCTGCTTGCCCTGCGCGTAAGGCATGGATTCCGGATTGATGCCCTGCTTCATGAGCAGCGCCTTTTGCTTTTCCGAAAGGACCTTGCCCTGATCCCAGCCGCGCTCCTTGGTCGGAGCAATCTGGAACAGGTCGAACGGGTTGACCGTCTTGGTGCTGTATTTGACCTTGGCCACCAGCTTGGCCTTGCGAGCCTCCTCGGCCAGCCGGCGTTCCTCGGCCTCCTTGCGGATGGCAGCCTCGGCGGCCAGGAGTTCCTCGGAAATCCGGACTGGAACGCCCTTGGCCTTGGCCACCTTGATCGCCCGCACAATGGCATCGTCGCTGACCTTGCCGCCCAGAATGTCGGCGCTGGTCATCAACTTGTGCTTTCCGGAGTTCCCCACGAAGTCGACGATCAGGCAGGAAGGCTTCGTGCTGGAGGCTATTGCCGCCTTCCTGGCGTCCTGATCCGTCAACCCGTCCACGAGCCCCGGAAGCGGTCTGGTGCTCCTACCGGCCATCTGGGCGTATAGGGATCGGCTTTTGGTGGGCCGGGCCATGATGATTACGCTGACTCCGGGGTCGTCGAACCCCTCCGTAAGCACCCCGCAGTTGCAAATCACCTGCACCGACCCCTCTTTGAACTTCTCCAAGGTGGCCCGGCGCGTGTCCTTGTTGGTCATGCCGCACACCCAGTCGGCCATGCCGGTCTTGTGGCGGTTGAAGATGTTGCTGAGGACCTCCGCCTGCTTGACGCTGGCGGTGAAAACAATCGACCGCCGATCGCCGATGATCTGCATGGAGCTGGAAGCCACGCCTTGCAGGTTCTTCTCGGACTCCATGACGGCTGCCAGGTCTGCCCCGTTCAGGTCACCCGCCGTGGTTCGCATGTCGGAGAAATCCAGTCCGGCAATCTCCACGAACTGCTGCTCCACTGGGACCAGCCAGCCCCGGTCGATCAAGTCCAGGATTTCAATGTCGATGGCTACCGTGTCGCAGATCTGACCCAGGGCCAGCTCGTCCGCCCGGTCTGGGGTAGCGGTGATCCCTAGCACCTTCAACTTGGGATTCTGCGTCATGTAGTTCATGACGTTCTTCCAAGTTGGGGCTACGGCATGGTGGAACTCGTCACAGACCAGCACGCCGAACTCTTCGGGCTTAAACTTGCCCATGCGAGTCCGGCCTCCCCAGTTGGCATTGAGCGTCTGCACGGTGGCGATCACCACGGGTGCGGAGTTGAACAAGGAAGGTCCAGTGTGAATGTCAGCCATCTCGATGTCGGCATCCAGATTGGCGAAGCGTTTGAGGGTGGTTCGGAATTGCCAGACGAGTTCCTCCCGGTGGCAGACGAACAGGGCGCGCGCGGGTTGGATGCGGCGGATGACTTCGGCGGCGATGGCACTCTTGCCGCCGCCCGTTGGAACTACTGCCAGCGTTCGCTGAACGGCTTCCCATTCCTTGAACACGGAGTCGATTGTCTCATTCTGATAATCACGCAGTTGAGGGGTTGACATGGTTCTGCTTTTTCTAGGGTTACTTTTTCTTGGCCAGCATGGTCTTGGTTTCCACGGGCACCAACGAATCCCATCGGAATTTGCTGATCAATCCACGGCCGAGGCACAGCCGGCAGCCCGACTTCTGGGTTTCCGGATGCCCTTGGCATTGGGTGCAGACGGCGTAGGGCACGCCGCACTGAATGGATACGAACGCCTTGTCCAAGTCAGCGATCGTGCCGTTGATGGAGACTTCGCTGAACATAATGTCCTCGTTCTTCTGAGCCTCCTTGAGGATGCCGATGATCTCGCTGACCTTATCCATCAGACTCCGGATTTCCGGGGTGCGCTGCCAGTACTGGATGACTTTCTTGGGAATCTCCCGGCCGAGGCAGTCCACTTCGTCTTTGGACGTGGCCACGGTAGCCCCGGAAATCCGGGGTGTGTGGGCAGGCATTTCCCTACCGGAAACGGAAGTCCGGGTGGGCGTGGCGACGATCTGCTTTTTCTTTTCCATTTCCTCCCGCACCACGGCCACGGTCTTGTCATCCACCGCGCACATGGAGGCGATGGCAATGTTGCTGATCGTGGGCCACTGCTTGAGGGCCATGCGGATGCACTGGCGTTTGTCTTCGTTGGAGCGTTGCAGCCCGTGCTGCGAGTTGGCCAGCAGAGCGTGCTTTAGGCAGGCATTGTAATCGCCCAGATGGACTTCGGCTTCGATGGCCTTGCGTCCGATCATTTCCATGGCGTTGCACCGGTGCATCCCGTCGGCGAGATACATGATCTTGGCTTCCTCGTCCCAGAAGACGTGGATGGGTGGCATCTCGGCCTTCTGGCGATAACGCTCGGCGTAATCGGCCACCACCAAGCCGTTGGCTTCGTAGCGGACCTGCGGGGACAGTTTGAAGTTGATATCGTTGATGAAGATTAACTTTTTCATTAGGGGTAAATAGGTAAGCGGAGTTTGCTAACGACTGTCAAGAAAAAACCCGAGGTTTTTACACCTCGGGTTGTGAACTTAAGCGGATTTATAAAGCCTCCTCCAGCGAAGGCTCGCATTCCTTGTCTTCGGTGATGCCGACCTGGATTTCCTCCAGCTTGGCCTTGAGTCCTTTGCCTTTGAGTGCGGTGGCAGCCCTGAGCTGGGCTTCCAGCTTGCCCTTGCCGATATCCACGCACGCCATGAACTGCTCGGTCGTTCCACCCAGCGCCAGGAAGCGGGCATGGAGCTCGTTAGGGTTCGAGATGGACCGGCGAGTATCACCCTTGGCCAGCTTCCAACCGGGGACGGCTTTTGGGTCATCCTTGAGCAACCGTTTGATCTGGGCCTTGCACTCCTCCAGCCACTTCATTGCCATGGGCAGCCGCTCGCAGAACAGCGCGCGCTGTTCCGGAGTCCACTCGTGGACGGGCACGGTGAGCGATGACATGGACGACGGAGCAGACAATGCCGTGAAGGCCGAGTATTCCTTGCAGGTGTAACGGGCCTTGCAGAATTTGCACTGCAAAGTGCCGGCCACGCGCTTGGCGTAGGGATCGTTGGAGGCTGCCACGCGCAGCCCCATCTCGACTTGGGCTCGGCTGATCGACACAGCATCGTAACGGCAGAGCTGCGGCGAGTAAGTGACCAGCGGTTGCACGATGGCCACGTCGATCTCCGTCAGCTTATTCGCTCCCGCAGTCAGGGCTACCTGATCCCGCAGTTGTTCGTTGGAGGCCGCGCCTTCGACTTCGCCGGGCAGGGCCTTATAGTCTATCAGCAAGCCTTCCGTTCCGTGGAAGACCAGCAGATCCACCTGGCCGCTGTGTCGCAGCTTGCCGTCTCCGGAAGTCCACCAGAACCGCTGCTCCTTGATCCGCTTGGCGATCGGTGCGTCCATGCCGAACTTCTCCATGATCAGCTTTTCCCGGATCTCGATGCAGCCCTCATAAATGGAGAGCTGGTCGGGTTGCAACTTGGAGGGATCGTCCGTCTTGAGGGCGTCGTGGATTGCCGTCCCGAAGTTGGAGTCGTCCGTGGGCGAGTCCGGAATTCCGGACTGGGCTTGATGCCGCCCGGCGCAAAGCGCGTCGGCGGGAGCGTTGGAGGCTGAGGTGCAGCCTAATCGTGGGTCATTGATGATTTCACTCATGGTGCTAAGATTCCTTTCAGTGTGTTCAACTCTTTCAAAACGATGTGGTAGCTTGAATTCCACAGTTTGGAGTCATCTTCCAGGCATTTTACATCTCTCTTCAATCTGTTTACCTCTCGCATGTTTTCTTCGATCTCCTCTCTGTTATAGCCTCGCACCTGGTCGTCTCCAGACGTGTAACCTACCAACTTCATGCCTTCGGACCATTTTACAGTTTTCATCCATTGGCTTTCTTGATCTGCTCCATCAGCACGTCCCAGTTGTCGATGATCTTGATCACGTCATCGGGCGCCAGTTCGGAAAGCCCGGTGATGCCGTCTCCAGCCAGCCCGGAAACCTGGAGCAGTTCGATCAGCACCTTCACGTCAACGCCGTCCCGCTCCACCATCGCCTGGAGGTGCTCCAGATTCATCGCATTAACGTCCACCACTTCCGGCTCCACCTTGGGCGCTTCGATGGCCTTGTCCGACTTGAACATCGGCGTGGAAATGCGAGGCGCTTCGTTCTCGGTTGGCAGTTCCTCCTTGAGGTAAAGTCCGCCCAAGAGAGTTGGGAAGGAACTTCGGAGTGCGTCTGCTTCCGCGCACTTTGTTATCATGCCACTTGGATTCGACGCCCATAACTGAGTTCCTTTGTTGAAGGTGGTCAATTTCACTCGCTTGAACATTGGCTTGGATCTATTTTTGAAATAGACTCGACACCAGCCACCAACCAGCGTGTCAGAATCCAAGTGGAAATCGCCCTCCAACTCAATGGCAGCATTATCTCGAATTACGATTACCCCACTTTCCATCCCATCGTATTCCGGATTCAGTTCAGCCCGCTTTAGGAAGGCTTGGTGGGCGGTGATCAGCGAGAATCGAGGACCGTCCTTTGTGTCAAAACCGATGAAGAACGAGTCTCCTTCGAAAGGATCAAGTTTTCGGGCTCTGCACATCATGAGGAATTTCATGCACTCTTCCTCCGACGGTAGTTTTCCAGTGCGGGTTGGAACGGCAATAAGTCGTCGAATTATGCTGACGCTTAACTTGATTGAGTCCTTGCCACCAAATGGAATGAACTCGATCAATGACTCTTCTTTTTTGACTATTTCTTTTGTTGTTGTGCTCATAGTTTTAATTTAATGACTAAAAAATGCGGGCCGTAAGCAATCTACGCTTACGGCCCGCCCGTTACCAGCTATTTGTTAACCGCCCAAACTATATCCGCTGCCGTAGCCTGAATAGTTCCCACCCTCCCAATCCCAGGTTTTCTGGATCTCCGTTTCGGTGGGCAGGCCGACTTCCTTGAACTGTTTATTCTGCTCCTTGAGTTGCTTGCGCTCCTGCTCCTTTTGTTTCTTTAGCATCAGGTCCTTCAAGGCGTCGTTGAAGAAATCCAGCGCCACATCGTTGCGGAGCAGGATATCCAGCACGTCCAGATGCTCGGGGCTGAGCACCCGGTCTAACTCCTCGACCATGGCCACCACTTCTGGAATCGTGATACGATTTTCTTCATCGGCCACGTAGGCTGCGATCTGGCTGATGCAGCGGTCGAAGTCGAACTTGATGTTGTGCTTGGATCGTTCCTGGAAGGATCGGTTGGCAAGGTAGTGATTGGCAGCTCCCCTTCCGGAATAGTGGTGGGGAAGAATACCGTGGCCAGCACTCGGGACACTGACGACCCGAGGCGGCCTGATGAGGTTGGTACGCCAGATTTCCGGGAACTCCTGCGTAGCTGCGGGTGGAGTCCCCATCTGGATGGCGATGAACTTTTTCTTGGCATCGGCTGGCAGCATGGCCTTGATGTGCTCGGGAATTCCGGCCAGCGGATCACCCACGTCCCAGAATTCCGCCATGTCGAAATCCACCAGCTTGTAGCCAGATTGATAGAGTCGGGTGTGAATGTCGTACTGAGGACTGTCGATCCTGCCCACCGTGATGTGCAGGCCGTCCTGCCCTTTCTCGTTGGCCTCGTCCGTTCCGGACTGGAACGCACTGGCGGCACAATGATGATGCACCGTTCCGTAATACAGCCAGCCTTCACCGTCGCTGAACTGCTTGCGCTGCTCCTGCGCTTCCGGATTATCGATCTCCAGCGCGGTCATGCCCGTGCCCTCCTTCTGGGGGAAGGCCCACGCCCGCCAGACGCGCGTCTTGTAGTTAACATAAAGCCGCACCTGCGACTCGCTCTTGGTGGTGTCGTAGGTCCACCGGAAAAAGGCCAGCACCTGCCGCCACATTTCCGGATCCATCTTGGGACCGGTCCACTCGTAATCGGCAGTGGTCTTGGCGATGTCGTGCTCCAAAATGCACGTCATCAAACCGCCGAACTCTTTTACCTGTTTCAACTTTTTGTTTTCTGCTTGTTTACTCATAATATTCCGTGGTTTAACCGTCTTGGGTTCGAAGTGTTGATGGATGTTAGCGGTTGATGATTTCCTGCGCTTCCGTTTCCCCATATTGAGTCCTTATGTAGTCTACGAGCCTCTCCCGCAGTTGTTCTTGGTTGATGCCAACTTCGCAATCGCTGTCGTCGCATTCGTGACCCTCGTAATCGTGGTGCTGATCTCCCACTGGCTCCACGACTTCACCGATTCTGCCTTCCAGATCTTCAGAAATGCGCTCCAGCATATCGTCGAGCGAGTATTCTTCATCGGATTCGATCCACTCTCGGATCGCCCGGACTGGAACTCGGAACTGACCGCGTTCGGTAATGTTGGCCGTGTAACTGCAACGCCCACGCTCAGTGCCTTCCCGCCACACTGCGACTTCGAAGGCCGTGCGATCTTCCGGACGAGTCGTGCCGCCCGATCGCTGCGGTGTATTGGCTATCCTGGCATACTGTCGAGCCATGTTAGAGGTGAACTGCGGTTTGGGGAACTCGAGTTCGGCCCACTCCTTGAGCTGCTCGTAGTTCGTGACTGACTCCGGAACGGGAGTCTTGAAGATGGCTTGGAAGTGAGCCCGCAACGTGGGGTTGCAGGGCGCCGACTTGGCCATCTCGATCAGGCTTTCGTTGAGCACCTGCTCGATGTCGAACTTCCGCCATTTGGGCCGCTTGGCCAGCGGCTCTTCCGCCAACAGTCCGATCTTCCATACCTCGGGGTAATCGCCACGACGATTGTAGGCATATTCCAGCGTGGTGATGTAAACATCGTTATCCAACCTGTTTGTGCTTTGGTGAGATCCAAACTCTCCCTTGAGGAAGCTGAATCCAATGGCAGCATTGCCCTGCATGTAAACTCCATTGCGCTGCCGGATTCCCGGCCGACGTGATCTCCCAATATCACCTGCGGTCATCGTCTCCTCAATGACCAGGAACTCGGTGTTGATGCTGTCATACGGACCAGGTGCTTTTGCCACCACTTCGGGAGTGGCTGGCTTTTCTGCTGTTGTTGCGTCTTCCATACTTTTTCCTTTCTTTTTACGTGAGCGTACCGACTTTATAGTGCTCATTTTTTGTGAGGTTATTTACAAGTTTGTGGGGCAGAAACTCAATCGTCTCTCGCTCCAGTTTTGGGGACTCCATCGCCCACACTACGTAGAGGTGGGCGGCCAGCGCCGCAGCCATGAAGTTGGCCGTGACGAGCTGGACGTTAGCTTTCTGTGCTTCCCCGGTGCAGCCAATGGCCGCCGCGCGCGGGTCGTTACTGTGATCGGTCACGATCTCCGGATACATGATCCGAGGATCCAACCGTGTGCCTTCCCAGCTGGGCAGGAACACGTATGCCTCGCTGGAATGAACTTCGTTGGCGGCCAGGATGGCCCGGCAGCCGAAGCGATCGCAGGACCGCAGGATGGCCAGGCGAGCGATGTGGTTATCCACCACGCCGATCAGCCAGTCACTGGGCTTGTGCGCCATTAACGATTCCGAATACCACTCCGGAATCGAGTTGCAGTTGTAGCGGGTAGCCAAGGCTTCCGCTTTGTTGTTCCCAATCATGTGCTCGTCGAAGAGCTGGCGATTGAGGTTCTTGGCCTCCAACGTATCGCCGTCGATCAGGGTGATGTTTTTGTTGCCTACCAGCATGCACATGGTAGGGGCGAGAAACGATCCGACGCCGCCAGCGCCAATGATGTAGATCATATCAAAAGGCTGGATCGTCGATGGGATTGCCGGCTGGATCAATGCCCACCATGTCTGACAGCGGCTGGCTATTCCGGCAGGTTTCCACGATGATGTCGCTGAGGATATTCTTTTTGAACTCGGCCAGAATCTTGGCCCGCGCTTCGGCCACAATGGCTGAGAATCGCAATTGATCCTGCGAACTCATGAATACCGTTCGCAGATCCGGCTGGTGCATCAGGCAGGCAGCCACCTGTGTTTGGGTAAGCACTCCAGTCTCCAAGTTTGGCTTGGGTATGGAGTGAATGAAACTGTTCCAGTTATCGATTGCCAACTTGGCCACGACGCGCTTTTCGTTCGATTTGGAACTTTCGGTCGCAAGAATTTCGTAGAGGTTCATGGCGGGGTGATGGAGTTGGTGATGTATTCGGTGGCGACTTTCTCACAGTGCACGGTCCAGTCGCCGGTGAACTCGATCTGGGTGATCTCGCTGTTGTTTACCTTGTAAGCGAACAGCTCCTTGGCGCCATTGCGGCGTTGCGCGGTAGCATCGGAATAGAGGTCGGAATTCCAAGCCCCATCGCAGAATTGTCGCCAGGCTGGGATGCAGCAATCCAGGATCGTGTTTGAGATGCTGGCATAGCGCCCGTGACAGAGCCGGCAGTCTGCGTACAGATTGCTGACTGGAATCCGCCAGGAGCGCTTGTCCGGGGTGAAGGCCACCAGATGCTGCTCGATGCACTCGTATCCCGAAGAGAGATGGAGGGATAGGTAGAGGTTCATGGAGGGTGGGACTTTCCAGAACATTTTCATGTTCGGGTGATTGCCGTCGAAGATGGGCCAAGCCAGATTATCTTTTACGGCAAACGGTGCGTTCATGGGCATTACCCCGACGGGGATGCTGACCGTGACATAGTTCTTGGCTTCCACGGCCAGATTTGCGTAGCCCACCATGGACTTGTCGATCAAGGCTGCCGGAAATACCGCAGCGGCCTTGCGCGTGATACCAGAGGAGAGCGCGTTCACAATCGCCTGCGTGGGATTGATTCTGCGCTTGTTGATTTCCCACCGTTCGATTTCACCGGAGGGTTGAATGACGAATAAGTTTTCTTGTGCCATATAATGACAAATAAAAGGGGCGGACCGGAATTTCTTCCAGCCCGCCCCAGGTTTACGGACTCAGCTTACACAGCCTTGCTGTTAGCCTTGGTTTCGACCACCACGATGGAACCGTCTTCCACCGGGGCAGCCTCGTCGAGGGCCACGCCGTTTACCAAGGCGCGGACGTTATCGCCGAAGCCCAACTGGGCCTTGACGCTGGCGGAGTGCAGAACCGTGGACACCGTGGGGGTGCCATCGAACTGCTTGTTCATCGAGTCCGTACCGTAGCGAATCGTGATATTCACAATTTTAGTTTCCTTTTTGGTTTACTGAGTTGCGGTGCAGGTTAGCCCAACACTTGAGCCTCGGTCACCACGTCGGTGGCGAGGGCGTTGAGTTCCTCCCGGAGTTTGGCGATCCGATCGTTGCAGCCCTTGATCGACGCATTGTAGCCGTCGATGGCCGCCACATGGGACTTGCCGTTGGCTTCAACGGTCTTCTGCTTCTCCTCGTTGCGCTTGGCAATCGCCGTGAGGATGGTGGCCTCGCTGATCGAGGGAGTCAGGGACGCGGGGCGACCGAAGACCGCTTCGGCCGTGAGGACGTCATCCGCCAACTTGGCGAGCGCTTCCTGGTGAACCTTGATGTTCTCCTGGTAGCCCTTGATGGAGCCCTGTTCCCGCAGGATGTACGTGATCTTGGCCTGCGCCTGATCGACGATAACCGCCTGCTTGTCCTTGTTGACGCCGGCGATGGCGTTAGTTGCGATGGTGTTCATTTGTGTTTTTGCTCCCAGTTATCGCACTGAGGGCGCAGCGATCAGCATTGAGATTGCAGAGCAACGCTGACAACTCTGTTGAGGGTAAACACTACCCCCGCTCGGGCCAACCACGAAGTGATTGGCTCGACAGGAGGTCCACCCCGGAAGTTCCGGGGTGGAGTGTTTAACTAATTATGTTGTGCATTTGTCCTTTCTGCTGCCTCCCATTTACGGAAGGACTCGGCTTGCAGATGTTCGATGACGTAGACCAGATACTCCGCCAAGACGCCGTGCTTGGAAAGGTCTGGCTGAATACCGATCAGGAATTCCCGCAGCTTGCGGGTGCGCTCGAAATCTGGAGGCACGCTGATGATTTGCCTTACCCGATTCAACTGCTCTCGGGTGAGGATTTCTTGCAGGGTTATAGTTTTCATTGGCCTTGGATTATGTACGGTGTGTAGGTGACGTTGATTTCGGTTTCGAACTGAATCGACTCCCCACAGTGTGGACAGTTGGCTTGCGCCTCCCCTGCCAACGGATCGCCATATTCAGTGTCCCAAACCACATCCGAGAACTTTTTGCAATGTGGGCATTTAAGATCTCCATAGCTGTGCGCGGCTTGGAGATGGCCTAGTAGCGTGTTCACGGCAGCACCTCCAGGTTCAGCAGACTCCGGGTAGCCTGCTTGGATTTGGGAATGTAGCCCAACATGCGCTGGGCCACGTCGGATTCACCGTTGCGATAGTGCGCGCGCTTGATTTGAGCCTTGTTGAGGCGATACGAAACCTGGCATTTGGTGAGCCCCGTGGTTTCGCAGATGAATTTGGTCGAGAAGCCCATACCGCCAAGTATGGCAGTTTGAATGTCTTCGTCGCTGGTCCATTGGACGCGGAGGGGTTTGGTGCTCATAATCCCATGGCGACCTTAACGGCACGCAGGTTGACTCCGCAGCGAGGACAAAAGCACACTTCCGCTTCGGGTTTGGGTTTACGCGCGTAAGGCCGCTTCTCGGGGTGGACAGAACCGGATCCGGTTTTGCCCAGTTGCGGCAAGCTCAGTTTCTTGCCCGTGCGCCAGTCGAATCCGGGATGTCTGCCCTTCATGTGGTTAGCAAGGTTAGCTTTTATGCGATTGCCCTGTCCAGTGAAAGTGCGGTCGCACTTGGGGCATTCGATGGTGATGATATTCACTTGGCCACCATCACTTCCCCGGTGTTGGGATCAATGTCCAGAATGATGGAATTCTGACTCAATTTGATCGTGTTCTTCTCGAATTTGGGCAGCGCCTTGGGTTTGGGAAGGGCGTTGCTGGGTTTGGTGTCTAAGCCGTGCTGAGCACGCCAACGCTTCACGTTGGCCAGCACTTGTTGCGGAGTTATCACTTGTTTCCTTTGGTTTACGGTAATCTTCATGACTACCGAAGTGGCAACCCCGGAAATCCGGGGTGCCAATTCGATATTCACTGAGACAGGATGCGCGTCATTTCTTCCAGCTCACTGGTGTAGGTGAGGGCCACGTGCGGATGCAAGACATGGGGATTACCCACATTGCGGTTGTCTTCATCAATCACGGTGACTTCCAGCTTTTTATCGGAGTGGAT
>Ga0302322_100000333_pt1 | contig 35636 bp, 31 predicted proteins | sample Fen_T0_2_FD_203757 | JGI IMG/M metagenome (GOLD analysis project Ga0302322, IMG submission 203757) | Peat permafrost microbial communities from Stordalen Mire near Abisko, Sweden - Fen_T0_2 | ecosystem: Environmental > Terrestrial > Soil > Wetlands > Permafrost | place: Sweden: Abisko...
GCATGGTTGGCTTGCGCGTGCCGCTGGCCTGGGCAGCGCTGTTCTTGTTCCCTGGCATTCTCCTCTACAATTCCACTCTGGTCGTGGCCGCCGATCACATCGCGGCGTCGTGGGCGGTGCCCATCTACCTGGCACTCCTGCTCGTCTGGAAGAACTTCGAAGCACGCAACGGGCTCCTGCTCGTGCTCCTCTTGTCCGCCGCCATGTTGACCAAGTATCAGTGCATGTACCTGGTGGTCGTGCCAGTCGCGGCCTTCCTGGTGCGGGCTGGCTGGGCGGGGCGGCAAGCCCTGGCCGCTGGTCGAAAGCGGTGCGTGCGCTGGCTTGTTACGGTGACTGCGGCAGGCCTCGGAGGACTGGTCTTCTGCGCACCCCATTGGCTGAAGAACTGGGTGTGGTACGGCGATCCGCTGTATCCGTTTCTCAATCGCGTTCTCGGCGGCCATCCTTGGAATCCGGACGCTGCTTGGCTTGAGCACCATGTGTTCCTCAATACCTGGAAGCCAATGGGCAGTCTTGCTCAGCGTATTCTGGAGACGACGGGCGCTCTTGCCACCTTCTCTTTCGTCCCGCACGATTGGCTCGAGCTCCACGGCACCGTGCCGGTGTTCGGCTTCCTCTTCACCTTGCTGCTGCCGGTGTTGCTGTTCTTCCCACGTCGGGCGCGTCTGTGGGGCCTGGCGCTGGCTGCCAACGTGGGGGTCTTCCTGTGGTACTGGACCTTCCATCAAGATCGCTACCTGCAGATCTTGCTGCCGTGGATGGTGACCGTCGCATGCAGCGTGATCGTGCTGGTCTGGCACACGCACCGCTTCGCTCGCCTGCCGCTTGCGTGTCTAATCGGACTTCAGATCATTTGGGGTGGGGACGTGTACTTCGTTCCTACGCATAAGATGGCGCGGTCGCCCATCCTCGCCACGAGCAATCTCATCGCGGGGGGCTTCAGCAAGGACCGAGGCGCACGCTTGCGTTGTTTCTATCCCTATGAAGAGGTGGGGCAGACACTTCCCAGCAATGCCCTCCTGCTTTTGCATGAAGTGCGTGGCGCGACGGGAGTCCGGGTCACGGCCGTTTCGGACGCCATGGGTTGGCAGGGGGCCATCAGCTACGGCCGCCTGGCCACACCCTCAGAGATTTACGAAAAGCTGAGGGGTTTGGGCATCACCCACATCCTATGGACCCCGGCCATGAGCATGGGCTACGACATGTTGGCGGGCGATCTGAAGTTCCTGTGGTTCGTCGAGCGCCACGCTGGCCCGGTCGCGCGCTACGGCCAGTTTGCGCTTGGCGCCTTGGGGGCCCGACCGGCATCCGACGCGCGCTTTCCCGAGGTCGTCGCCTACTTGGGCTGTGGTGCCACCTATGCGAGGGGACTCTACCGGCTTGACGAGCTGACCACGCTGCCCGGCCCCGAGCCCGAGTCCCAGGAGCCGGTGAATCAGTTCTACCCGCCTCCGCACGAACCTATCCCATCCGAGGCGCTTCCGCCGGCCTGTGGCTTCGTCGTGCGCGAGAAATCATGTCGTCTGCCCAATCCCGATCTCAAAGGGTACAGACTCCTCGCCGAGCGTGGCGACCTGGAACTGCTTACCAGGAACTGACGAGGTTCACGGTCGCAGGTGGAAGTAGCGCTTCCTCCATGTGATCTTCGCACGGTCGCTGTGCATGATGCCCAAGAAGGGTTCGGTTCCCGGAAGAAATCGGGATACGCTTGCGCTGGGGGTACCCGATGAGATGGCTCAAGGTTTCCTACATGCTTTCCCGCACGGGCGCGCCAATTCTGCTTTCCGCAACGCTGGCCAGTGGCTGCGGCGAGACCAGCCGAGCCCGGGACGCGGCGTCGGATTCCCGCCCCGACAGCTCGGTCTTCGTCTTTCCGCCCTCCCCAGACGGCGCCGCCGCCATTCCGACGAACCTCTGCAACTGCCAACAGGGGCCCTACGACTTCACGATTCCATTCCCCGCTGAAGGTGTTGCGGCCACGCCAGCGGCTCTCTGCGCGGACGTGAGCGGCGGCTTTGATGCCGGCCTGGCGATTGTCAGCGGGCGAGCAGCCCGGGTCACCATGGCATGGGCCAGCAACCCCGATTCAACAAATACCCTGGGGAGCATCACCATCGCGCCCGAGCTGGCCGGAAAGGTGGTGGGCGTGCCCGTGGTCTCCTTCGTGCCCACAGCTTCCTCGGGAGCCACCCAAGTCGCGATCTCGAACGTGCGCGCCAATGGCCTGGGATTCGCATTCGACGCCGCGTGGAGCGCAACGCCAGGTCTCCAGTGCGCCCCTTCGGATAGCTGGACCTTCAAAACCACCCTGCAAATCCAATGCGACGGCGGCGGGGTCCGCGCCATCGAGTCTTTGACCAATGTTCGGCTTTGCAAGGAGTATGGCAGCCAGGGATCCTGGGTCAGCTCGGGGGACACCTGTAACGCCTGCGCCACCATCTGCGAGATGGCCCCCAGCCCCATCGTCCCCGCACAGTCGGGTGACGACCTACCGCTCGGTTCGGCGCTGACCGTGGCCATCCGTTGCCTGGCTAAGGTGGGCAATGCTCTGCTGTTGCTGGCTGAGCACGAAGGTGGCGAGTACGCGTTTTCCTATGATTGGAGCGTGTCCACGGGCGAGATTGAAACCCTGGAGCGAGACGTCGCGCTGTGGCGCTTGCCCGACGGCGAGATGGATCATGTGCACCTGGCCCAGGTGGCGGTAGTTGGCGCAAATGCGTCGGCGGTGGCCAGCCTGCGCCGCGGACCGTGCCTGGCATGAGCCGGGTCGTTCTCGTCGGACCCAACCGCCAGGAGAACCTGGCCTTGCAGTACCTGGCTTCTTCGGCGCAGGTCGCGGGTCATGAACCCCACATCCTGACGTGCAACACACGCGCGGACATCGCCCAGGTCACTGCGGAGGTGACCCACCTGCGCCCCGAGGTGGTGGGCCTGGGCGTGCAATTCCAGCACAGCATCGACGAGTCCCTGCTACTGGCGCGTTCGCTGCGTGACGCTGGCTTTTCGGGGCATCTGACCTGTGGCGGGCATGTGGCGACTTTCTGCTACGCCGAACTGCTGCGCGACGGTCCCTTCGATTCGATTGTGCGCCACGAGGGCGAGCAGACCCTGGTCGACCTATTGGATGCGCTGGCGGCCGGCCGAAAAGCGAAGGACATTCCCGGACTGGTGTGGCGTGCGGACGGCGCCATCGGCATGGGGCCGAAGCGGCCACCCATCCGGGACATCGATACCTTGCCTTGGCCCCAGCGTGGCCAGGAGCCCTATCTGGTCGCCGGCGTACCCATCGCCTTTCTTCTCAGCTCGCGCGGTTGCACCGATACCTGCAGCTATTGCAGTATTTCGGCGTTCTCTCGGGATGCGGGTGGTCCGCCCTTTCGCATGCGCAATCCCGAGTCAGTGGCGGATGAAGTCGCGCACCTGTACCGCGACTTGCAGATTCGGACCTTTTTCGTGCAGGACGATCTGTTCATCTTGGGCAGCGAGCGCGCTACCCTCCAGCGCGTGGAGGCCCTAACCTCCGCCCTGCGCGCGCGCAACGTGACCGACGCTGCTTTCTGGGTCAAAGGGCGGCCCGACAGCATCACTTCCGCCGTGTTGCAGGCGTTGCGTGCGATGGGCGTGTTGCATGTTTTCCTGGGCGTGGAGAATGCGGTGGACGAACGGCTGGCCTATCTTGGCCGCCACCACCGCCACGAGGACAACCTTCGCGCCATTCAACTGTGCCGCGAGCACGGCATTGTGCCCTCCTTCAACCTGATGCTCTTCGACCCGGATTGCTCCCTGGAAGATGTGGCGCACACGCTGGCCTTCGCGCGGGAGACCATCGATCTGCCGTGGAACATGTGCCGAACCGAGATCTACTCGGGGACGCCGCTGCTCCAGCGCTTGCAAAGCGAGGGGCGCCTCGCCGGGGACTACCGCAGCTACGGCTACCGCATGCGCGATGCGCGCGCCGAGCTCATGTTCCGCATCCTGCGCGTGGCCTTGCACGAGCGTGCCTTTGCCTTCGATAGCCTGCTCAACCGCCTGATCAGCCTGTCTTTCGCGCGCCAATTGCACGAACGCCTTTTTCCCGGACCCGAGAGCCGCCAATTGAGCGACGAAACCTTCGCCCTCATGCGCGCGGTCCACGCGGACACCCTGCAGATCCTGCAGCAGGCCTTCGCCATGGCCGAACCGCCCGACCGCGTAGATGCGGCAGAAACACAGCGGGAAGCCGTGGCCATGGCGCTCGCTGCCTCCCGCCGAGATCTGGACTGGTACGCCCGCGCCGGCCAGCTTTGGGAATACTGCCACGTGCGCGGCCGGCACTTGCTGACGCAGTCACCAAGCCAGATGACGACGACAGCCGCTCCACGCGATCTATGAATGCGTCGGCATCGTCGGCTAGGGTGGTGGTATGCTGTCACCCACTTCCATGGACCGTCGCGAGTTTCTGAAACTGACGACCGCGGGGACAGCAGCCATGGCGCTTCCGGGCTGCGGGGGCCTTGCGCCAGGGCGGAAGCCTAATGTCCTTTTTGTTTTCGATGACCAGTTGCGGGCCGACGTGTGTGGCGTCTATGGCGGCAAAGATATTACGACGCCCAACATCGACCAGCTGGCCAGCCAGGGCGTCGTGTTCACCAATTCCATTTCGAGTTGTCCCCTGTGCACGCCCTACCGAGGAATGGTGCAAACCGGGCGTTACCCGACCCATTCGGGGATTCTCATGAATTTCGTCGAGGCTAGCGCCGTCCAGAATCCCCACTGTTTGGCCAATCTGTTCGCGGCTGCGGGCTACGAGACGGGATTCATCGGCAAGTGGCATCTCTCGTCGGGCTGGCGGCACGAAGAGGGGCTCTACACGAGCAACGATGAAGCTGTCCAGGCCTACCAACAGAAGAACCCCGAAACCGAATACGTCGCTCCAGGGCCTAGCCGGCTAGGCTACAAGCACTGGCAGGCGTTCAACTTTCACTGCAATTTCAACAGTTACTACTACTACGAGGATGAGCCGAAGAAGCTCTACTCCGGCCGCTACGAGACGGACACGCAGACCGACCAGGCCATCGCCTACATGGACAAGTGCCGCAACTCAGGACGGCCGTTCTTTCTGACTGTTGCCCCGCACCCGCCGCATCCGCCATTCGATCCGGGATTCATTCCAGAGGGCTATCTGGAGAAGACGCCGGAAACTATCCACTGGTCGCCCAATGTCCCGCTGGACAACAATCCGCGCACGGTCATGGAGATGCGCTACTACCTGGCCATGGCCAAGAACGTGGACGACAATCTCGGTCGGCTGATGGCGTATCTCGAAACGTCGGGCCTGGCCGCTGACACTATCGTTGTCTTCACGGCCGATCACGGCGACATGCACGGCAGCCACGGGCGGGTCAACAAGATGGTTCCCTACGCCGAGGCCATGAACATCCCACTCATCGTCCGCTGGCCGTATCGGATCGCCGCAGGCTCCTCGACCGATGCCCTTCAGACCCCCATGGATCACCTGCCGACACTTTGCGGGCTGGCGGCGCTGAGCATCCCGCCGGAAGTGGACGGCGCGGACTTGAGCCAGGCCATGCTCGGCAAGGGAGGCGACGTCCGTGAAGATGTCCTGATTGGAAGCTACACCTCCAACTGGGATTTTCTTCAGACCGGCACCGCTTGGCCCGAATGGCGCGGGGTCAAGTCCAAGCAATACACGTACTGCAAGTGGCTGTCCGGGGGTGAAGAGCTGTACGACAACCTGGCGGATCCCTACCAGATGAACAATCTGATTGTGGACAGGCCGGAAGCACTGGATCGCCTGAGGGCGCGTCTGAAGGATCTTCTCGCAGTGGCCCACGACGATTTCCGGCCTGGTACCGGCTACGGCGAATGGTACGACAACCAGCGCAACCTGGTCCGCACGGGGCTGGGTCCGGTCGCCGGTTGAGTTGCGGACGCAGAAATAGCGGCCAGTACGAATGGCGCCTTTCTTCGAGCACTTCGAGCACCAGGCGGACATGGGCGTGCGCGGCTTCGGTCGCACGTGCGAAGAAGCCTTCGAGCAAGCGGCGCTAGCGCTGACCTCGGTGGTTGTGCCACCGGAATTGATCGCGGCGCGGGAAACCGTTTCCGTTCATTGTTCCGCAGGCGACATCGAGCTCTTGCTGCTCGATTGGCTGAGCGCGGTGGTGTACCAGATGGCCGTGCGAAAGATGATCTTCAAGCAATTCAGGGTGCGCATTTTCGGCACCAAGCTCGAAGGCGAGCTCGGTGGGGAACCGCTGGATGTGGCTCGCCACCAGCCCGGCGTCGAAGTGAAAGCCGCCACGGCCACGGCCTTGCGCGTGGCTCAACTGGCGGATGGCACTTGGCTTGCCCAATCCGTGGTCGACGTCTAGCGCGAAGACCACTTTCTGGGTCGGGCGGCAGCTTGGGCATTGGCCTTGGACCGCAATAGGTTGTGGAGTGCAGGAAGTGGCGTGATAGACCCAGGGATGGCTGACGACGTCGAAAGCAAGCTTCCTAAGATCGCGGCAGCGTTTTGGGTGATGAAGATTGCGGCCACGACTCTCGGCGAAACGGCAGGCGATCTTCTGTCGATGACCCTGAAGGTCGGCTACGCCCAAAGTTCACTCATTTTGGTGTCAGGCTTTCTGCTCAGCCTCGTGGCCCAACTTCTGTCGAAGAGGTACTACCCCGCGCTGTACTGGACCGTCATCCTCTCGACGAGCACAGCGGGCACGACGATGTCCGACTACATGGACCGAACTTTGGGACTTGGATACACCCAAGGTGCGGCCCTGTTGATCACCGTCTTGCTGTGCATCTTTGCGACTTGGCGATGGACCACGGGAACGCTTTCCGTCGACGACGTCAAGACCCGCAAGGCGGAATTGTTCTACTGGCTCGCCATCCTCTTTTCGAACACGCTCGGCACGGCGCTAGGCGATTTCTTGGCCGACAGTTCGGGCTTGGGTTTCCTGGGCGGCGCGATTCTTATTGGTGGTCTCTTGTTGTTGGTTCTCCTGGCGACCTTCCTCACGCGGCTTTCTCGCGTGCTGCTCTTCTGGATAGCGTTCGTCTTGACCCGTCCCTTTGGCGCAACGGTGGGTGATGTATTGACCAAGACGAAAGAAAAGGGCGGCTTGAACTTCGGAACCATCGGAGCCTCCGCGATCCTGGCGGGCGTCCTGGTCTTCTTTGTGGCGTGGTCGATGGTTGGGGAACGGCGCGCGCGAACCAGGGTGGCGTCCACGTAGAGCTAGGACATGAAGCCATGAACCTTCGCCAGCTGGTCCACAAGTCCGACACCGAGTGGTGGATCCCGCGCACGGGCAAGATGCGCGTGCCGGGAATCATCTTCGCTACCCAGGAGCTGCTGCACGGAATGGACGACAAGGTCGCCGAGCAAGTTTCAAACGTGGCCGCCCTGCCTGGCATCGTGGGCGCGTCGTTCGCCATGCCCGACGCGCACTGGGGCTACGGCTTTCCCATTGGCGGGGTCGGTGCGTTCGATCCCGAGGCTGGCGGCGTAATTTCGGCCGGGGGCGTGGGCTTCGACATCTCATGCGGCGTGCGCACCCTCCGAACCGGTCTATCCGTCCACGAAGTCAGGCCGAAGCTGGAAGCGCTGGCCGACACCTTGTTTCGCCTTGTACCGTGCGGTGTGGGCAGCACCAGCCGCGTGCATTTGAGCCCTGCTGATCTCGACGACCTCATGTTGCGCGGGGCACGCTGGGCGGTGGAACACGGCCACGGCATGGCGGCTGACCTAGCTTTCATGGAAGAGCAGGGCACGGTGGCTGGCGCCGATCCAAACGAGGTTTCGGCCGAGGCCAAGCACCGCCAGCGCGACCAGCTCGGCACGCTCGGCTCGGGCAATCACTACCTGGAAGTGCAAGCCGTGACCGAGCTCTACGATGCTGACATCGCCGCTGCCTACGGCTTGCGGCTGGGGGACGTCGTGCTCAGCGTGCACTGCGGTTCGCGTGGGTTGGGCCACCAGATCGGCACCGATTACCTCAAGGCCATGCTGGACGAGGCCAAGGCCAGCGGCATCGATCTACCCGAGCGCGAACTGGCCTGTGCCCGGCTCGATTCGAAGCTTGGCCGCAGCTACCTCGGTGCCATGCGCGCGGGCATCAATTGCGCCATGGCCAACCGCCAGGTCATCACCCATTTCGCGCGCGAGGCCTTCGCCGATATTTTCCCCACCGCCGAGCTGTCGCTGCTCTACGATGTGTCCCACAACACCTGCAAGGAGGAAGTGCACGCGGTCGACGGTTCGCCTCGCCGATTGTTCGTGCACCGCAAGGGCGCCACACGCGCCTTCGGGCCCGGCCATCCCGATGTTCCCGCGCCCTACCGCAGCGTCGGCCAACCCGTGCTCGTCGGCGGCAGCATGGGCACCGCTTCGTACGTGCTCGCCGGGGCCAGCGACGGCGTGGCCTTCAGCTCTGCCGTTCACGGCGCCGGCCGCACCCTGAGCCGGCACGAAGCCACGCGCCGCTGGAAGGGGAAGTCCATCGTCATGGATCTCGCCAGCCGAGGCATTCTCATTCGCAGTCCATCGCTGCGCGGCCTGGCCGAAGAAGCTCCGGGCGCCTACAAAGACATCAATGCCGTGGTCGACGCCGCCGAGGTCGCGCATCTTGCGCGCAAAGTGGCCAAGCTGGTTCCCCTGGCCTGCGTGAAGGGGTAGCACTGCCACGGGCTTCGGCGAGCACCTCGTGCAGGCCAAGCTTGTCGATGCGCCAGCTCAGCGTCGACGGTTTGAGTCCGAGGACGGAGGCCGCACCGCCCTTGCCAGCGATGCGGCCGTGGGTGTGGCGCAGAACCTCCGCGATGTAGCGGCGTTCGACCTCGTCGAGGCGAACCCAATCGCCGTCGCTCTTCGCGTCGCTTTGGACAGCAACCGCTGGCGGCGCAATGTCGCTCGGCGGAAACACGCCCACGCTCGCGGACAAGGTCGCGCGTAGCTGGATCTGCTCTTCCCGCAACGTAGCCGCTTTCTCCGTTTCGCCCAAGAATTCTGCCTGCGACGCAGCGGCGGCCAAGGCGGACTCCAAGGCGACCGTTGCGCCCGCCTCGCGAAGCAGAGCAATGGCGCGCCCGAAGTGCAGCGCGACTCTCGCTTGGCGATTGCGACTGCTCGGCTCGCGACGCAGATGCCGTGCCAGGCAACCGTGGGCAGCGGCAGCGGCCACGCGATCTGCCGAATCCATGGCACGCCCCGCTTCTCGATCGAGCTGCAATCCTTGTCTCTCAAGCGCGTTCAGCAGCGTTGGGTAGTGGTCGAATTCGAAGAGGATCGCTCCACCCTCAAAAGGCGGCTTGCCCGCCCTCGTCCAGGCGGCAAGACCCACGGCCAACACGTCGTCGATGCCCTCGCCATTCCCTGTGGTGGCACGCAGCCAGGCCAACGTGACGGCGGTACGCCAAACCGAGACCGCGGCGTCTTGATGGACGGAGAAGTACTCCCAAGCCAGCTCGGCGTGAGGTAGGGCAGCGACGTCGCCTATGTGGGCGAGCACCCAGGCCAAGTGGGTGTGAGCAGCCGCAACCAGGCTGGCATCCCCGGTCTGCTCGGTAGATGGGAGAGTGCCGTCGGCACGATGCTTGAAAGTCACGGTTTCACGGCCTATTGCGAGTGGTTCGAGTTGGCTGGGCACAGCTGCAACTGGGCGGGGCCGTCACGTTTGTGGCGGCTACCTGCTCCAGGATCTCGGCCCATTGAGAGTCGTCATCGGCACTCTCACAACCAATCATTAGCTTGAAACTGAATGCCGTATTTTCGGCAAGTTACAGCTCGGGTCTAGGGCGGCGCCCCGTCAGATTTTTGGCGCCGTCAATGGGCTGGCATGCGGGGCTGGCATGCGCACCGGACGGGGAACACAACCTACAGGTGGGGACGCATGCGCTCGACAATAGACAGATAGCGGTCAAGGTGTGCGTCCGCGGACCACAGGTTGTTGCCGGCTTGTTGGCCCGCGTTGCCCAGGCGATCTCTTTGGGCCCGATCCGCCAGCAGCCGCTCCATGGCGGCCAGCAGGTCGGACTCACTGTCGTAGACCAAGCCGCCGCCACTTTCCGCGATGAGCTCAGGGATGCTGCCGAGGTTGCGCCCGATGATTGGCGTGCCTTGGGCCAGCGACTCGATGATGACAAGCGGCGAGATCTCGAAACACAGCGAGGGGACAATCAGGGCCACGGCCTTGCGGTACAGGGCAGACAGCTCTGATTCGCTTCTGAAGCCGAGAAAGCGAATGCGCGGATTGTCGCCTGCCAGTTGGCGCAGCTCGCGCTCGTCGTCGCCCTGGCCAGCGATAAGCAGTCGCGCTTTGTCCCAGCGCTGGAAAAGGGGAATGACGGTGTGCAAGCCCTTGAGCCTCTCCAGCCTGGACACGCACAGAAAATAGGGGTCTGCGGGCTCTTGCGTCGTGACGTCGGACGGCGCATGCAGGTCGGAGACGAAATGCGGGTGGTGGACCATGGGCAACCACGGCCATTTCCTGCGGTGCAATTCCATGGTGAAGCGGCTGGCCGCTAGGAACTGGTCCACGTGTCGCAGACTTTGTTCAAGCAGCCGGGTTGCGCGCCACCACTGCGGCGGACGCCAGTAGTGAAGATTGCAGGCAAAACAGCGGGGTTGGAAGCAGGGCGCGCGTCTGTCGCGAAACAGAATATGGTTTTGGCACAGCAGCCAATACTCGTGGAAGGTGTACAGCTTCACTGCCCGTCCAAGTGCCAAAATCCCCGGCCCGCCGACGAGCGAGATGTTGTGGAAGTGAATGACATCGAACCCTCGCTCGAAAATTCCGTGCAAAGCGCTAATCTTGAACAAGGGCAGGCCGGTCTGCTGGGTGGCCAATGGCGAGAGTGGTCCGAACGGGCTTTTCAGCGTATGCACGATGAGCCCTTCGTCGCGCTCCGCCTCGGCAACCACCGGCGCCCCGCCCACCAGCCGGTGGGCATCGGCACAGTGGACGATCTCGACGTGGTGCCCCCGGCGTGCCAGTTCGCGCGAAAGGCGGCGCACGAAAATGCCGTCGCCGCCGAAGTTGTAGGGCGGATAGAAGGTCGTAACCATCAGGAAGCGTAGCGGGCGGCTGGTCACGGATTCCTCCCGTAGAGAACGCGGCGGATCGCGCGCGGCAGGGCGCGGGTTCGGATGTAGAGCGGCAGGATCGGCGAGAGCAAGAGAGGGAAGGTGGCCTCGGAGCGCAAGTAGTAGGCGTCGATGCGAGGCAAGGCGTAGCGATCGGACCTGGCCGAGGCGAGGGCGAGGGTGTCCGTGCAGGCCACGTGGAAATTCGCGGCTGCAATTCGGCGGCTGCGTCCGTCGTAGAGGCCGCATGGGTAGGCAAAGGACCGCACCGGTGTGGCCAGTGCGTCTTCGATGACTCGCTTGGATGCGAGCATCTCGTGCGCCACGCTGTCATCGTCGAGCCCAGTCAGGTCGCTGTGACTGAGCGAGTGGGCGCCGAAGCAGATCCCTTCGCGGTGCATTTCACGGATCTCGTGCCAGCGCAGCAAGGGGCGCTCCGGCGCGCTCCCATGCGTCGCCAAGAAGCCAGCGTTGGCATCCGTGGCGTCGAGCCGCAGGAAGACGGTGGCCGAAAAGCCATGTTGGCGCAGGGCCGGGAACGCCTCGGTGTACACGCTGCGGAAGCCGTCGTCGAAGGTCAGCACCAGGCTTCGCTCGGGGATCGGTTCACCGCAGGCCAGACACTGGGCCGCTGCGGCCAGATCCAGCGTGGTGAATCCAGCCGCAGCCAGGCGGGCTAACCCGCGCCGGAAGAGGTCAGGAGGGAAGAAAATTGGCGCGGCGGCTTCCTCGATGGCGTGAAAGGTCACGACGGTCAACCTTGGCGCCCCACGGTCCTTCATGCGTGCCCCCACGCTGCCATGCGAGGCGGCGGTTGGTAAGGGGAATAGTTGCGACGCTCGCGAAGACGGTCGACATCGGCGTGAAGAAATCGGACAATGCCGCTGTTTCGCTGTGATGACATTCACAACCAATCGGAGATGACGATGGAAAAGACCGCCAACCCCGCCCCGCTCGGCCTCATGGGCTTCGGGATGACGACCGTGCTTCTGAACATCCACAACGCGGGTTTCTTTCCCATCAGCTCCATGATCCTGGCCATGGGACTTTTCTATGGCGGTATCGCCCAGATCATCGCCGGGATCTTGGAGTTCCGAAAGGGCAATACGTTTGGCATGACCGCCTTCGTGTCCTACGGCGTTTTCTGGATCACGCTGGTGGGGCTGATCGTGGGGCCGCGCACGGGATGGATGGATCGCACGCCCGAGGGGTTCATGGGCTGGTTCCTCGTGATGTGGGGTATCTTCACCCTGTTCATGTTCTTCGGGACCTTGCGCTCGAACCGGGCATTGCAGTTCGTTTTCGCATCCCTGACCGTGCTGTTCTTCCTGCTCGCCATCCGCGATTTCGCCGAGTCTCCCGTGGTCGGCACCATCGCCGGCTGGGAGGGCATCCTGTGCGGCGCCAGTGCGATCTATCTGGCCATGGCCGAGGTTCTGAGCGAACAGTTCGGGCGGGACGTGTTGCCCATTGGCAGGCCCAAAGCCGCCGTGATCGCGTCGGTGCCTTCGTCACTTCCGGCGGTGGCGTCGGGGGCGGGTTGAGCATCCGCAACCGGCCGCTCGCGCTCGTCCTGGTGGGCGCGTTTCTGCTCGGTTCGGCATCGGTGCTGGCCGTGCCAGCCGAGGTGCGTGTTCCCATCGTGAAGGAACACGGCAAGGCCGACCCACCCGAGCCTGGCGTGTTTTCGCACTGGCAGCACGATCAGTACCTGTGCTTCACCTGCCATCCGTCGCTGTTCCCCCGTGCGCGCAAGGGTTTCACGCACGATCAGATGGACGAGGGCAAGTTCTGCGGCGCCTGTCACGATGGCCGCACAGCGCCCCCGACCAGCGGCGCGCGGGCGACGTGCAAAACCTCTTGTCACACAAAATGATGAGAATGGCCTGCTTCATCCCTGTCTTTCTGGTCGCGACCGCGACCTTGGCTGCGTCCGGGGAAAATGGCGCCGCGGATATCCCGGCAGCGTCCGAATCCGCCAACGCGGCCGAGAAGGAGCAAGCCACCGCTTCGGCGAAAGATGAATCCGACGAGCGTGGCGCGGCGTTCGTCTTTCCCGGAGGTATTCGCCTGGGCGGCATGTTCGACGCGGCCTACGAGCGCGCTGGCCGCACGGGCGAGCTGGGCAGCGGATACAACGCCTTTCGCAGCTACCACCATTTCCTTTTCCTTTCCCGCCAGGGCGAGGACGTGCCGGTGGGCTTCAACGCCGAACTGCTCGGCCTGTACTTTTACGAGTTGACCGCGCGTCTTTCAGACAAGGGTTGGCCCGTACGCGTGACCGCCCACGCGGGGAAAATATTGGTTCCCTTTGGACCCGATCCGCTGTTTCACAAGAACTACGGTGGACTGAGCGGCGCTGACCAGAAGACGCTGCCCGTGATCTGGTCAGCCATCGGCGGAGGGCTGCGTTTCGCCTTGGCCCTGGGAAAGCTGTCCGTCGCCGATGAAATCTACTCCGTGCAGGGGTACGACCTTCCCGCGCGCGACCAGACGCTCGACCTGCAGCGGGATCTGGTGGCCTACGACGGCGCGCGGGTGGCGGCGGGGAACCGGCTCGCGCTTTCCAGCGGGCCCTTCACGCTGTGGTACTCGCTGTACTGGAACCCGATGCGCTTCGGCCGCCAGTTGGTCATGCAGGCCGTGGATCTCACGGTGTGGCGGCCCGCCCTGCCCGTCCTTGATCACCTGGCATTGGGTGTGGGCGCCGTGCGCGCGCACATCTCGGAAGATGAAACTTATGGCAAGACAGATGCCGTCGCAGGTGCGGGCGCCTACTTCCACTTCGCCGACTACGTCTGGTTGCGCGCCTACTTGGCCGATTGGATCTACTTGCAGGCGCGCAGCGGCCTGGCAACCTTTGACAACCGGGCCGGCCTTTTCTACGACGCCAACCGGGCCGACGCGAACGATGGATCGCACCACAATGTCGCGCTGGTCGTCGAACACGCAGGCGCGCAAGCCAGCCTGGCCTACTTTTGGAATTTCGAGAAGGTCGACGAGGTGGCCAACGACCTCCTTCGCCTGACGGTGTCCTATGCGTTCTAGGTCGTGCCTGGCTCTGCTCGTCGCCGCCCTGGTCTCCGGGGGCGTTGGCTGCGCTGATTTTCACCGCGGTCCCGCACCTTGGGATGGGGGCCGTCGCAGCGATGGCGCGCAAGGGGCGGATCAGGTGTTCGAGAAGCTCGTGTATCCCATTCTGCAGCGCAACTGCGCGGATTGCCATTCGGCGGGCCCGCAGGCTCCTAACACAAGCTACGTGTTGACCGGCAACGCCGGACAGGACCGCGCCACCGTCGTGGCCCTGGTGACGCCGGGCGATCCGGCCGATAGTAGGTTGCTGATGCAAGCCACCAGCGACAGTCACGGCGGTGGCCAGCGCTTTGCCACGGATAGTCTGGAATACCAAACCATTGCCTATTGGATCTTGGGTCTCGGCGCCCAGTGAACGATAGTTGGCCGTCGCAACGATAGCCATCGGTCATGAACCTGGATTCGGTCAACAGCGCCACGCTTGATGCCCTCATCGAACGATTTCCCGAGGAGTGGGAAATCGTGGGGCAGAACTTGGTGGCTGCCACGGCCAGCCATCGCCCCCAAGACATCGAAGCCTTTGTCTTGCGCGCCCGCGAGGAGGCCGCGCCCTGGCAGCGGCGCTTGGAGAAGAGCCACAAGAACCCCAAGGTTTTGGCCAGCGCGTTGCCGTCCATCGTGCGCGCCCGCATGGCCTTCCTGGCGGCCCAGCGCGCGGTGCAGGCAGCAGCCCTGGCTGGTTCTTCGGGCCGCGTTCGTTTCGGGCTGTGGAGCGGATTTCTGGTGCAGAAGCTCTTTTTCGCGCGCGGGCTCGTGCGCAAGCCGGTCTCGCTGCGTGCCTTCCGCCGGTGGTGGCCGTGGGTCACGCAGAAACGGCTGCTCATGCCGCTGGTCGAGCCGCGCGGCATCTATGCCTTCTACTCGCAAGAGCTGATCCGCGCGTTGGCCGAACGCATCGGGGATCGCGCGTGTCTAGAAATCGCGGCGGGCGACGGAACGCTGACGCACTTTCTTACCGAGACGGGCGTGCAGATTCGCGCCACCGACGACCAAAGCTGGTCGCACGCCATCAAGTTTCCACAGGACGTCGAGCGGCTAGAAGCAACCCAAGCCCTGGCACGCTACCAGCCCAAGGTGGTTCTTTGCGCCTTCCCGCCGCCCCGGAATGCGTTCGAACGGGCCGTCTTTCGCACTTCTTCCGTCGATCTGTATGTCCTCCTGACCACGCGCCACAAGTTCGCGGCTGGCGACTGGGCAGCCTACGAAAACCAGACCGATTTCGCGCTGCAATCCCAAGGGGATCTGGACCGCTTGCTCTTGCCCCCCATGATCGACCCGCAGGTGCTGGTGTTCGAACGCAAGCCATCGTCTACCCCTGCACGCGGGGCCGATTGAGGTGTAGAACCTATCCGTCATGGCACGCATTCTGGTCGTCGAAGACGAAAGCGATATTCGTCAAATCCTGGCCTACAACCTCGGGCAAGCTGGACACGAGGTGTTCACCGCAGATCGTGGGGCTGCGGCCTTGGACCTGGTGCAAAAGGAACGACTAGATCTTGTGCTGCTCGACCTCATGTTGCCGGACATCTCGGGACTCGAAGTTTGCCGCCAACTCAAGAGCGACCCAGCGCTGCGCGAGGTTCCGGTCATGATGCTAACGGCTCGCAGTGAGGAAATCGATCGCGTGGTGGGCTTCGAGCTGGGCGCCGACGACTACGTGGTCAAGCCGTTCAGTGTCAGGGAGCTGATCCTTCGCGTGCAGGCCGTCCTGCGGCGCGCGCGCCCGGTCACGTCAGGCGCCCAGCCCGAGGACGAATTGATTTTTGGCCACCTGCGCGTGGACCGAAGCGCACATCGGACGTGGGTGGATGGCGAGGAAATCACGCTCACGCCGCTGGAAATGAAATTGCTGTGGACGTTGTACCAACGCCGCGGCCGTGTTCAGACACGTGCCACCCTGCTTGACGAGGTCTGGGAGGCCAGCCCGGAGAACAACACGCGCACCGTGGATACCCACATCAAGCGGTTGCGCGAGAAACTGGGACTGGCCGGCGTCTACGTGGAAACCGTGCGAGGCATTGGCTACCGATTCGCGGCCTCGGCCGATAGGACCGACGACTCGTCTGGCGAATAGCCAGGTTGCGACCGAGGCGCCGTCTGGCCAGAAACCGGCGCCTCGATCGGCCGTGGCGCGGTCACCGGGCGGTGACCATGCCTCGGCTATCGCGCTTGGCGAAGACGCTCGACCAGCGGATGCGGCCGGTGAGCATCATGAGGACGAAGAGGGTCAGGGTGGCGAGCACGCTGATGGTAAGTCCTGTGTAGCCGTGGGCGAAGTGGGCAAGGGAGAAGCCGACTTGGTAGACAAGCTGGCAGATGGCCACCTCGCGGAAGGCAAAGCGGGGCGAGATCACGAGGCGCATGTAGCTGACCACCATGATGATGCTGGCGGCGCTGGCGATGATGAAGGCGCTGGTGATGTGCACGTGATCCACGCAGTAGGCGAACAGCAGGTGGAACGAGAAGAAGGCGCCGGCAATGGCGAGGTAGTTGGCGGGGTGGATGTCCAGCTTTTGCAGAACGCTGAGAGCGAAGAGTAGGACAAAGAAGAGCAGCAGCGAGATGGGCGCGGTGGCGGTGAGCTGGTTGGCGAGCTCGCCGGGCTGGATGCGTTCGGGCATGACCAGGCCCATGGACTGACCGGTCAGGATCTGGCGGAAATCCCAAACCAGTTCCCAGCCCTTGCCGCTGTGCTGCCGAGAGGACGGCGAAAGCGATCCACGCGGGTAGTCGATGGCGCCGAAATCGCACCGGATGGCGAGATTGAAGTCGCGAAGGCTGGCCACACCTTCCGCGGGTACGTAGGCCCAGGTGTCGCGGCCGCGGGTCTTGTAGTGCACGGCCAATTCGACTTTCTGACCAGCCATCACGGGCAATGAAACCGAGACCGTGCCGCGTTCGGGGCGTAGCTCGTGGGCCATATCGTGCCCGTCGACGACGAAGCGAAAATCGTCGTACATGGCATCCGGCGCGGGGAAGGTGAAGGCCAAGTCGAGCGACCCGGCATTGGGCTCTTCGTGCAGGTAGCTCCAGCGACCCTCGAAGACCGTATCGTAGAGCGAGTACCACATCAGGCCCTTGAGGCGCTGGTCGAGGTGGATGTCGGCGCCGACGCGCGTGCTCGACGGGAACATGGGCTTGGCGTGGTCGTCCCACAAGGTTTCGCGCACCAGGCGTTTGCTGCCCTTTTTCTCGCCTTCCTCCGTGCGCTCGACGATGCGCGGGGTCTTCCAGCGAAAGTTGAGGGCAGGCGCGCTTTGTCGCTGCTCCTGGCCCCATAGGCTTTGTACCTCGGGGCCGAGGCGTTCACCCTGACTGGTGGTGCGACTGGCGGTGGTGGCGCCGAGGATTGCCCAGCCGATGCATGCCCCGGCGAAGACTGCGATAATGGCGATGATGCGTCCGATGGTGATCATGCAGCCACATTGCCTGCGCGAGGTTGCGGTGCGATGGTGGGGGTGTGGAAAGCTGGCGAAGAAGTCGTGCAGAAGTCGTGCAAACCGGCAGGTGGGTGACCAACCATGACTGACGGGCAGCTCATCCTCATCGTCGACGACGACGCGCATATCCGCAACGTCGTGCGCTTTGCCCTGCACAAGGCGGGCTTTGTCACTGCCGAGGCCGCCAACGGGGTGCAGGCCCTGGCTGAAATCGAGGCGCGCAAGCCCGACCTGGTCGTTCTCGACATCATGATGCCCGAGATGGACGGCACCGAGGTGTGCCGGCGCCTGCGTGCCCGTTGCCGCATGCCCATCATCTTCCTGTCCTCGCGCGACGAGGAGATCGACCGCATCGTCGGGCTGGAACTGGGGGGTGACGACTACGTCAGCAAACCCTTCAGCCCGCGCGAGTTGGTCGCCCGTGTGCGCGCGGTCCTGCGCCGGGCGAACCCCCTGGACGAGCAAGACGCGGAAAATGACAACGCGAAGGCGGGTGAAGTAAAGGTGCTTGGCCGCGGCCCGCTCAAGCTGGATCTCGACGCCCACAAGGCATTTTGGAACGGCCACGAGGTCGTGCTCACGGTGACCGAGTTCGGCATCGTGCGAACCCTGCTTGGCCATCCCGGCAAGGTGTTCTCGCGCGACGAGCTGATGGGCGGCGCCTACGACGACAACACCGTGGTCAGCGACCGCACCATCGACAGCCACGTGCGGCGGGTTCGGCAAAAGTTCGAGAAGGCGGGCGGCGATCCCATCCGCACCGTGTTTGGCGTCGGCTACCAACTGGGGATCGAATGAGCCGGTCGAGAAAGGGGCAGGGGCGTGCGCTGCTTGGCCTGCGTTCTCTTTTCGTCTTGCTCGGATTGTTGGTCCTGTTCATCGCCGGTGCGGGGTTGGTGCTGTTTCGCGTGTACGACAATCAACTCATTCGGCAGACCGAGGCCGAGCTGATTGCCCAGGGCACGACGGTTGCCAGCAGCTACAAGCAGGCTGTGCTGGCGGCCTTGGCGGGAAAGTCCGTCATGCTCGATGCGAACTATGGCAACGCCATCGCCGAGGCCTTTCGCAGCCTCCACGATCCGACTTTGCCTCTCAGGCCGCGACCGGCCAACCTCGCCCTGGGCAGCGAAGCAGTCCGGCCACCGGCCGAGGCCGCGCGTCCACCGGCACTGCCGCCCGATCCGGTGGCCCTGGTGGCGGGCGCTGCGCTGGCGCCGGTTCTGCAGGAAACCAAGCAGACCACGCTGGCAGGCATCCGCGTGGTTGATTTTCGCGGCACGGTGGTGGCCAGCAGCAATCTTGAGCTGGGCCAGAGCCTGGCCCATCGCGAGGAAGTGCGCCGGGCGCTGGTTGGCGAGATGGTGAGCCTCTTTCGCAAGCGCATCTCAGACGAAGCCGCGCCGCCCTACGCATCGCTGAGCCGCGAGACCGGCGTACGCGTATTCGTGGCCATGCCTGTTGTGGCGGGCGGAAGGGTGCTGGGCGCGGTCGTTCTGTCGCGTACGCCGATGACCCTGGGCAAGGCCTTCTACCAAGATCGATTCAGCTTGCTGTCGGTCGCTGGCATTCTGATAGTGGCAGTGCTCGCGGTTTCCTTGCTGGCGGCGGCGCTCATCGTTCGGCCAGTGCGCGCGCTCATCCTGCAAACCGAGGCCATCGCGGCTGGCGATGCCAGCGGCACGGGCCCACTGGCCCATCCAGGTACGCGCGAGATTGCACGGCTTTCGCACGCTTTCGCGACCATGGCGGCGCGTCTCTCCGAACGCGCGGCGTACATCAAGGGCTTCGCGGCCAGCGTCTCGCACGAATTCAAGACCCCGCTGACGGCTATCCAGGGCACGGCAGAGTTACTGCGCGATCACGGCGAGGCAATGGCCGCGCAAGAGCGTGAACGGTTCCTGGCCGACTTGACCGCTGACACCGAGCGCCTGGGGCTGCTGGTCCATCGCGTGCTGGAACTGGCCCGCGCCGATATGCTGGCGCCCGCGGACCAGCGGGTCGCGGTGGCCGAGGCCGTGGCCAAGGTTGTCGAGCAGGGGCGCGCTTCGGGCATGCCGGTCGAGGTGGCTGGTGTTGCAAATGCCGGCCAGGTCAAGATGGATGGCGAGACCTTGGTAGCAATCCTGAATTCTCTCGCCGAGAATGCGCGCCAACACGGCGGGCGCGAGGTCTCGCTGCGCATCCATGCCCACAGAACCGATGCGCCAGCGGTCCTCATTGAGGTCGGCGACAACGGCCCCGGCATTTCCGAGGCCAACCGCGCCCGCATCTTCGATCCCTTCTTCACCACCGCCCGCGACCGCGGCGGGACCGGCATGGGTTTGACCATCGCCCGCGCGCTGTTGCATGCCCACGGCGGCACCATCGAGCTTGTGCCTTCGCCCTCGGGCGCATGCTTTCGCCTGACTATCCCGGCTTGAGGCTACCCTGAGGGTGGCCCGAGGCGCAGCTTGGCCAGGTCGCTGAGGCGCATACCCGAACGGCGCAGTCGGCGGATTTCGTCACACAGGCTGGCACCGAAAATGGTGAAATCGTCGGTGCCCAAGGCGACGTTCACGCCCGCGGCCAGCAGGGCGCGGATGGGATGATCTGGGTACGCGCCGGCCACGCCCAGCGCGATGTTGCTGGCGATGCCGAGGTTGAGCTGGGTTCCGCGCCGGGCAAGCTCCTCCAGCAGCTTGGGGTCTTCAACTGCGGCGCCCCCGTGTTGGATGGCGTCGACTTCCAAAATCTCAAGCGTCGCGCGCACGCGCTCGGGTCCGCAGGTCTCGCCGGCATGGGCCTTGAGCATCAAACCGTGTTTGCGCGCCAGTCGAAAAAATCGTTGAAACGAGCGCAGATCCCCGGCGCGCTCGTCGTCGTAGAGATCCACACTGCAAAACTCGCCGGATTGAACATAGTCGGCGAACAGCGGCCACAACCGCTCGGGCGGGACGCGCCGGTTGATGCCGATCTCGGGTGCGAATCTCAATCGGTTGGCGATGCGGTCGCGCTCATCGGCGACGACCTCGATCACCGCTTGCAGCGAGGCGCCCATGTGCATGGGCAAGAGCAAGTCGATGCTGGCCTCGGCGTAGACCACGCCTTCGTCTGCCATCCGTTCGAGTCCCCCGCGCAGCAGGGCGCGCATGCCGTCCAGGCTGCGGATGGCCGGGAACAAATGCGTGGCCAGGTACCCTCCGAATTCGCCGAAGTCGCGAAAGCGCGGCGGAGGCAGCGGCAGCTTGTAGCCCAGCACTTGCTCGTAGGTCGCCAGCGGACAATTGAGCAGGGCATGGCAGTGTACGTCCGCCTTGGGCAAGGCGCGCAGACCCGCATTGCCCTCGTCGTTCTTTGGGACCTGGCTATCAAAAGTGGCCGCTTCTCCCAGGGCTGCGGCCAAGCGATCTTCGGGGATGGTGCTGAGGGTGTGCATGCGGATGCTGGGGATGTGGTATCGGCGCTTGCGGAGGCCGTCAAGTCTAACACCCTCGTCTGCGCGCGCGTAAAGCGCTGCTGCATCTTTCGTAAAGGTTGGGTTGTCGTCGTGGCAACGCAGACCGTGGGCCTCGCCATGGCAGAGCTGTTCTTGCGTGCGCTACCTGCCACAGCGGCCATGGACGGGGTCGCTATGGCACGCACCGTTCTCGCCAGCACTGGGCTGATGCTGGTTCTGCGCGGTTATCAGCGGCAGATCGAGGTTCTACGCGTACGCCAGCCATAGCCAGTCGCGAGCGACACTCGGCTACGGCGCGATACACCCAATCATGTTGCCCTTGGTTTCGGTAAACCAGATGTTGCTGTCGGGACCGACGGTAATGCCCTGAGGATTGCCGCTTCCGCTCGGTAGTGGAAATTCGGTGATCACGCCAGCGGGTGTGAGGCGGCCGATCCTGTTGCCGTTGTATTCCGTGAACCAGAGATTGCCGTCTGGACCGGCAACAATGAACCGGGGGGCACTGTTCGCGCTGGGAAGAGGGTACTCCGTGATGACTCCTGCGGTGGTGATACTGGCGATGGCGTTGCCTGCATGTTCGGCGAACCAGAGGTTGTTGCCAGGACCAGCCGTGATTCCGTAAGGAAAGCTCTTCGGTGTCGTAATCGGGAACTGAGTGGCGCCCGTTCCTTTGGGGGTGACGCGGCCGATGTTGTTGTTGCTGTATTCTGTGAACCAGATATTGCCGTCCGATCCGGCCGCGATGCCGATGGGATTGCTACCCGCCGTGGGTGCGTAGGATTCGTAGATGCCCCCCGTCGATGGTGTGTAGCGGACAAGGGTGTGGTCTTGGATTGCGAGCCAGAGGTTGCTGTCGGGGCCGACGACGATGCCCATGGGTCGGAGGGCCACGGTCGACGAGAGCGGGTATTCGATCATGATCCCTTTGGGCGTGACCATCCCGATCTTGCCGGCGTTGGATTCCGTGAACCACAGGTTGCCATCGGGCGCGGCCACGATGCCGTAGGGTTCCCTGAGGGTGCCGGGGAGCAGAAACGTGGCGCGCGTTCCGCTGGTCGTGATGCGGGCGATAGTGTTGCCCAAGGTTTCCGCGACCCACAGGTTACCATCCGGCCCGGCTGCAATGCCTGTCGGGGAATCGCCCGTGCTAGCGATTTCGGTCACCGCATTGCGGACGCAACCCGGGGCCGTGGCGCCACCCGTGCCACCCGTTCCGGGCCCGCCACCCGTGCCAAGGACGCCTCCGGTCGCGATTACACCGCCGGTCCCGATCACGCCTCCAGTCGCGATAGCTCCGCCAGAACCTAGCGTGCCACCCGTGCCCTGAATTCCGCCGGTCGCAATCACGCCGCCCGAGCCCACGCTGCCCCCGGTTGCAAACACGCCACCCGATGCAGGCATGCCGCCCGTTGCAGGCGCGCCGCCTGTTCCAAGGATTCCACCCGAGCCTCCATCTGGGCCCTCGGTGCCCCCGCTGCCTTGGGCGACATCAGCACCATCGGGTGAGGCAAACGCCGTGTCCACACTGGCATCACTTGCTCCGTGCTTGCCTCTGAGAGCGGCGTAGTCGAGCGTGCAGGCGCACACCAGCAGTGCACTCGCGATCAGCAGCGGACGCATCAGAACCTCCACGCAACCTGGACCGCGCTCTGGTGCGGGGTCAAATAGAATGCCACGCCTGTTCCTGCTGCGGCGACTCCAGCTGCCCCCCAAAGAAGATTCGTCAGAAGGACACGCGACTTCACGCGGTCGATATCGCCGTCAGCGCAACCTGCGTCGGTGTTGCCGCACGAATTCTTCAAGTTGTCGTACTTGGACGAGGCGGAGATACCAGAAATGATCGCTCCGCCAACCAGTGCGAGGGTCAGGCCGACGCCAACCCAACGCACAAGGCGCAGGCTAGAAACCGCGGGCTTCGACTCCGGGACGGTCGTGAGGGCGCCGGGCTGTACCACCGTTCCCGGCATTGCGGTCGCCGCTTGCGCTGCGGGTGGGGCGGCTGCGGGAGGGGGCGCATCTTGCGCCTGGGGTGACACCGGCGAGGTGACCGCGGGCGGGTTCGCTACCGGCGGTGTGGGCGCCGGCGCGCCAAGAGCGGGAGCGATGGCCTCAGATTGGGCAGGCGCGGGCAACGCAGGCTGCTCCGCAGCGCCCTTGCGTCTTCGCTCGGCAAGCTCGGATTCCATTTCGGCCACGCGCTTCTCCACCTCGGCACGGTTGGGGGTGTTCGGCGCGGCCGTCAGGAATCGCCTGTACAAGGTCGCGGCCTGTTCGAGATCTCCGAGCTGCCGGTGGCACTGGCCGATGTTGTAGAGGAAAGCCGGATCGGGCTTGGCCAGGTGGGCCTCCTTGAACTCCTCGAGCGCTTGGCGGTAGTTGCCGACCTCGTACAGACGCGTCGCCTTGGAATAGTGGGCCTTGGCGGACTCAACGTCGTCGCGCGCGAACGCCAGGGGCACCTGGCCTAGATTTGTCCACGCGAGCGCTAGAAGCGTGGCTAGCACGCAACGACAGAGAGACATGCTGGGACTGTACCAGCACTCGAAACACCGACAAAGTCTCATGGAAGCCGCTGCGGGCAAGGAAAGGGCGCTCCCTCCATGCAAAGAATTCAGAGGACTTCGCGGGAGCGATCACGGCCGCTCCGTGATCTCCGTGACCCGAGCGGTCTTGGTGCCGCACTGCCTACGGCCGCGTTCATGTACGCCAGCCGCAGATTGTCGTAGTCTCGCCGGCCTTATGGCTACCATCGACCCGATGATTCCCCTCCGCCTCCGCATCGAGGCGGCCACGCGCGCGGCGTTCGGCGACGCGGCGACCGCCGATCCCGCGCTTCACCGCTCGCAGCACGCCGACTACCAGGCGGATCTGGCGATGGCGCTCGGCCGCAAGCAGGGCCGAAAGCCGCGCGACGTGGCGGCGGAAATCGCGGCCAAGCTGCCCGCCGACGACGTGATTGCGTCGGTCGAGGTGTCGGGCCCGGGGTTTCTCAACATCGTCCTGCGCGCCGACTACCTGGCCGGGGAAGTCGTCTCGATGCGCGAAGACGCGCGCCTCGGGGTGCCGCTCGTGGCGGCCCCCGAGACCGTGGTCGTCGACTACTCGGCGCCGAACGTGGCCAAGGAGATGCACGTCGGCCACCTGCGCAGCACGATCATCGGCGATGCCATCGCCCGGCTCTTGGAGTGGCAGGGACATCGGGTTCTGCGGCGCAACCACGTGGGCGATTGGGGCACGCCCTTTGGCATGCTGATCGAGCACCTGCTCGACGAGAGCGCCGCGGGTACCGAGGCCGGCGTGCGCGAGCTGGGCGGGTTCTATCGCGCGGCCCGGGCCAAGTTCGACGGCGACGCGGCGTTCGCCGACCGCGCCCGCCAGCGGGTCGTGCTGCTGCAGTCGGGCGACGCGCGGACGCTGGCGCACTGGCGCCGGCTCATCGACATCTCAGTCGCGCACTTCTCCGAGCTGTACGCAGCCCTGGGGGTCACGCTGCGGCCGAGCGACGTCGTGGGTGAAAGCGCGTACAACGCCCTGCTGCCGGGCCTGGTCGACGAGCTCGTCGCCAAGGGCCTGGCGCGGGAAAGCGAGGGCGCGATGTGCGTGTTCGCGCCGGGGTTCACCGGGCGCGAGGGCGAGCCGGTGCCGCTCATCATTCGCAAGCAGGAGGGCGGCTACGGCTATGCCACGACCGACCTGGCGGCCATGCGCCAGCGCGTGGGCGAGCTTGGCGCCCGTCGCGTGATCATCGTCGTGGGCTCGCCGCAGACCCAGCACCTGGCCATGGTCTTCGCGGTCGCGCGGCTGGCAGGCTGGATGCCGGAGGGCACGCGCCTCGAGCACGTGGCGTTCGGCTCCGTGCTTGGACCCGACAAGAAGATGCTCAAGACCCGCGCCGGCGACTCGGTCCGCCTGGCCGAGCTGGTTTCCGAGGCCATCGCCCTCGCTGCGGCTGCGGTGGCCGAAAAGGCGCCCGATCTTCCAGCCGACAAGCAGGCGCAGATCGCCGCCGCCGTGGGCGTGGGTGCGATCAAGTACGCGGATCTGGCCAACGATCGCATCAAGGACTACGTGTTCGATTGGAAGCGCATGCTGGCGTTCGACGGCAACACGGCGCCCTACCTCATGTATGCCCACGCGCGCATCCGCTCGATCCTGCGCAAGGCCGCCGAGGCTGGCGCCGAGCCGGGCGCCATCGTGCTCGAAGCGCCACAGGAGCGGGCACTCGCGCTCGCCGTGGTCCAGCTAGCGGGGATCCTCGAGCGCACCGCGGAGACGCTGCAGCCGCACCGGATCTGCGCCTTCCTCTACGAGGTCGCGACCTCGTTCACCGCGTTTTACGAAGGCTGCCCCGTGCTCAAGTCGGAGGGCGCAACGCGCGCGTCCCGGCTCGCGCTGTGCGAGGTCGTCGCGCGAACCCTGGCCCTGGGGCTCGAGCTGCTGGGCATCGCCGCGCCCGATCAGATGTAGCTCGGGCCAGCGCCAGACGCGATTGAGGATCGAATGTTCGGCCAAGGTGGGCTGCGAGCGCAGCCGGCTGGCCAGGTCAGCTCCCTCGCCTTGCAGTTCCACGGGGGTGAAATATTGGTTCACAACCAAGGGCAAGGCCGGTGCGCCGCAAGACCCTGAGAACCAGTAGCCGCACGCCTGAGCCAAAAAGCCCCTGCGGTGTGACTGTGTCGATACCGTGACATTAGTCGGTGCAGTTTGCCCGTTTCGCCAAGGCACTCCGGGAAAGCGATGATTGTAAGCAAGTCGAGGGCCCGTGTGCCGGCCATCCCATTGGTGGCTCTTTGCGATGTGCCGTCATTCCATGCCATCTACAAGCAATACCTAGACTTCGTGTGGTCATCGGCCAGGTACCTCGGCGCCGGAACAGACATTCTTGACGACGTCGTTCAGGATGTGTTCGTGGTGATTCATTCCAAGCTTGCGAGGTTGCAGCGTCCGGAAGCCCTGCGAAGCTGGATCTACGGGATCGTACGCCGCACGGTCAGTGAGTACCGTCGGTCAAGGCGGACTCGGGATTCCATCGGGACAAGGCTGGGCGCCGCGCCCAAATTGACTCAAACGACGCCGCTTGAAATGGCAGAGCGCAATGCCGATCTTGCGCTGGTCGAGACCATCTTGGCCAAGGTCGACCAGCCGCAGCGTGAAGTCTTCGTGATGGTGGAGTTTTTGGAAATGACCGTGCCAGAAGTGGCCCAAGCGCTCGAGATACCCCTCAATACGGGCTATTCGAGGCTTCGTTTGGCTAGGCAATACTTCGAAGAAGCGCTGGCGAGGTTTGTCGGGCGCAGGCATGAGGCCAAGGGCGCGTAGGGATCTACACGATTCCCTTGCCGGGATTCATGATGCCCTTGGGATCGAGGGCTTGTTTGATTCGGAGCAGGAGATCCAGCTCGACCGCGCTCTTGGTGCGGCGGCCTTCGTCGCGCTTGAGTACGCCGATGCCGTGCTCGGCGCTGATGGAGCCGCCGTGCGCGACGACAATGTCGTGCACCACACGGTTCAGGGCTTCCCATCTTTCCAGGAAGGCTTCCTTGTTCATGGCCACGGGTTGGGTGAAGTTGAAGTGCAGGTTGCCGTCGCCCACGTGGCCGAAGGGCACGGGCCGGATGCCGGGGATCAGCTTTTCGGCGGCGGCCAAGGCCTCGCGCAGGAAGGCCGGGATGTGTGACACCGGCACCGAGATGTCGTGCTTGATGCTGCCGCCTTCGTGTTTCTGCGATTCCGAGATGGATTCGCGCAGCTTCCACAGCGCCTTGGCCTGCGCGGCGTTGCCGGCCAAGACCGCGTCTTCGATCAGACCGCGTTCGAACGCCGCGGCCAGGAACGCCTCAGCCACCTCGCGCGCGACCGTCAGATCCGTGAGTACGTACCAGGGCGCTGGCGCGGCCAGAGGATCTGATGTCCCTGGGATATGGCGCAGTACCAATTGGAGTGAGAAGAGCGAAACCATCTCGAAGGCGAGAACGCCGTCCCCCGTCAAGTCACGGGCCAAAGCCAGCAGAGCGAGCACCTTGTCGGGATCCGAGGTGCTGGCCAGGACAGTCTCGACCTGGCGCGGGCGCGGGAAGAGCTTGAGCACCGCCGCGGTAATGATACCGAGAGTGCCTTCGGCGCCGACGAAGAGTTGCTTCAGATCGTAGCCGGTATTGTCCTTGCGCAAGGCGCGCAGGCCATTCCAGATCTCGCCGCCTGCGGTGACCACTTCCAGGCCTAGGACGCAGTCGCGGGCGTTGCCATACCGGAGCACGTGGATGCCGCCCGCGTTGGTCGACAGATTGCCGCCCACTTGGCTGGTGCCTTCGGCGGCCAGGCTGAGGGGGAGCAGGCGATCGACGCTGGCCGCCGCCTCTTGGGCCACCCCGAGCGTGCATCCGGCCTCGACCACCATCGTGTTGTCGATGGCATCCACGCCGCGAATCTTGTTCATGCGGCTCATGCTGAGCAGAAGATCGCAGCCCTCGGGCCGTGGAATCTGTCCGCCCACCAGTCCCGTGTTCCCTCCCTGCGCAACGATGCCCACTTCCTCCGCGGCACACATGCGGACAATGGCGGCGACTTCCTCCGTGGTCGCTGGTTTCAGCAGCAGCGGTGTCTTGCCCACGAAGCGGTTGCGCCACTCGGTGAGATGCGGCGCCAGCTCGTCGGGATCCACGGAGAACCCGGCCGGGCCGACAAGGGTCTTCAGCCGCTCCAGGGTTTCAGGTTGTGCAGGCCTAGGCATGCCTGGACCCTAGCACGCAAGACGCTACTCGTTCGCTGTCGGCTCCGCGGTTTCCGCCATACCGCAGAAGCTGGACTTCCGAATCATGGGCGGTGGATTGGCGCGCTCGTGTTTGACCACGAGGCGGCGCTTGGCGAAGGTCTTGTCGTAGTGCTCGCCGGCCTTCTGGGTGGCTGCCAGCATGGCCTTCCAGGCAACCAGCGAGGGCCCCTCGGTCGGATCCGGTGTCATGGCCACGAGCGCGATCAGCTCTTCGATGGCGGCCGCATCCGGCTTCGGGCGTGCCAGCAACTCGGTGAGGCTGGGGACCAGCACGTGGTCGCGGAACAGCTCGAGGTCGTCCTTGTCCACCTGGCACCACAAAAGCCGGGTGTGCAGTTTGCCCAGCGCGGGGCCGGATTCGGCGCGCGGCAAGGAGAGCAAGCGCCGCATGGTCTCGTCGTAGTCGCCGTCCGATTCGCCATACACGCTCAGCATGACGTCGAGCAGTCTGCCCCGGCACTCGGGGTCGCACGCCTTGCCAAGCAGGTAGTCGCCCAGCCACTTGCGATGCTCGGCGTGAAACTTCTCGAGGTCGGCGGATTCTCCCTCGCCGACCAGCTCTCCGGTGCGCGCGGTGGCCAAGACGATGGCTGCGACCAACCTGGCCCCGGGTGAGCTGGTCTCGAAATGCTCAATCTCCTTCCACTGTTTCTTCTCGTAGAGATCTTGCAGGTAGGGCTCGAACAGCCACGCCAGCTTGGCCACCGACGCCTGCACCTCGCGATCGCTGTGCAGAAGCGACAGCGGTCCATGCGCCATCGCCTTGCTGTCGCCCGAGGCATCCAGGGCGTCTTGCTCTTCGTGCAGCAAGTCCGCGATGGCCTCCGAACGTTCGCCCAGCTTGTCGTCCTTGCAGATCTCGGCCTCGCGGCGGACGCCGTAGCGCTGCATGCAGGTCAGCCTGAAAGCCTGGCCGAGTTGCTGGTAGTTCTTGCGCTCGGTGGCGGCCAGCACGTCGTGCATGTACTTGGCGTTGTCCTTGCCAAGTTCGAGGGCGTAGGAAACCGCCAGCTCGGAATCGAGGATGGCACCTCGGGTGAGCGACAGCAGCACCCCGAAGCGCTGATCCGCCGTGTTCGCACCCTGCGTGGATAGGACGTTCAAGTTCTTGGCCAAAATCTCGGCCCGCGCGATTCGCCATTCATTGTCCGCCTTGGTGGCCGCGATCTTCTGCTCCGACTCGGCTTGCCGGAGGGCGGTCTGCGACTGCCGGTACTGCCAGATGGACGTGGCTACAAGTCCGGCCACGCCAATGACGAAGGTCGACAGAAAGCTCGAATAGTTCTGGATAAATTTCCCGAGGCGCGAGGTGTGCACGTCATGCTTGGGGGGCTCGTGTTCTTCGCTCATGGGCGGAGCATAACCCTGTTGCATGGCCCGGCGTAGGCGCCTTTGTGTGCTGGTAACCGCGCTGTGACAGAGCGGTCGTGCCTGTCATGCCGCCTGCGACATTTCCTCTCAAGCTAGCCGTCGGCTCTGCCGTTGTAGGGATTTATCCCGCATCCTTACGGAGTGAAGCTGTGCCCGATTCCTCCCGTCGATACGTGCTCCATCCCACGCCTACGCCCACGCCAATCCCGGATCTCCCTCCCGAGGAGCATCCGGTGTGGGCGCGGATGATCGAGGGCCACGTCCCACACGAGTTCAGCTACGCGGCCGCTGGCATGCTGGTCTTCAACCTGAATTTGCAGTGGAAACGTGACCCGTCGAAGTTGCCACTGCTGATCAGGCAGGTTCGTACTTTCTTTCAGAAGTACCAGCACCTTCTCGGCGGTGATGTTCAGAAACTGTTCGGCTAGCCTTGGGGAGAACCATGTTCGCTTCGATTGAAAAAGTGAAAGAGCTTATCGTCGGCAAGACACCCGTCATCGTGGCTGGGGATGAGGCTTTGTTGCGGTCACTCCCCGCGGGCAATTGGATGGGCGGCACGATTCCCTATTTCATGACACCCCAGGGTGGCCAGGTCTCGCATACCCATGTGTTCGTCACGGAAGTGCCCGCGTTCGCGCGCGGCGTTCACGTCGCTACCTACGACGAGCAGACCATCTCGCGCATCGGCGTGGACAGTCCAGAGAATGGCTACACGATTCTGATCCTGCCCGCGTTCTCGGGGCTGCATCGACGGTACGCGCTGGAGGCTCCGTCGTTTGAGCACCTGTTCCTCAAGGTGGTGGCCGGCTGGATCGCTGGCACGCACCTGGATGACGTGGGCACCATCGCCCCCAAGGTCTTCGCTGGGCCGACCGGCGAGATGCTCGACGCCAAGGGCGTGGCCATGCACATCCAGCTGCCGCGCGAATACCAGGCCAAGATCGGCATCGTGAATACCTTCGAGCAAGGGGATGGCGACGAGATCCAGTTCCCGGCGACTGGGTTCGAGGCGAGCGAATGCATCGTCGGTGGCAAGCGATATAAGATCGGCAACTACATGGCACAGGCCCAGCTCGATATTCGCTTGCCCCTGGTGGCCAACTACAACGGCACCAAGTGCAACGTCACCATTCGAACCCTCGACATCCCTGCCAGCAAGATCACCTTTTTCGCGCCGGTTTTCGAGGGCGTGAAGTACCGGCATGCGAAGCCGGTGGGGGACTATGCCGAGCGCTTCCTGGCGGCGATTCCACACGACATCGGTGAGGCCGTGTTCTGCTGCAACTGCGTGCACAACTACACCTACGGCGACCTGGAAGGGCGCCACACCGGCACCCTGCAAGGTCCCATGACCTTTGGCGAGATCGCCTACCAGCTCCTCAACCAAACCCTGGTACACGTCACGCTGTCGAAACGCCGGTAACCGGTACCTTTTCAACCTCCACCGGCGTTTTCTTTGCACAGCCCGAGGGGGAAACGTGTTCCTACCTGTGCGGCTGAAGGCGTATCGTCATGCGGCCGTGCTTTCTCGCCGGAGGTTCGTATGCGCCTACGCCTGTTCGCCCTCGTGTCCGCCCTTGCCGCTGTCAGTCCGCAGCTTGCCCTTGCCGCTGATTCCGACGTCAAGGTCAGCTCCATCGGCTACCTGCCTGGCCGGGTGAAAAGGGCGTCCATCACGGCCTCGGCCACCGCTTTTACGGTCAAGCGCGACGCCGACGGATCGGTGGTGTTCACGGGCACCGCGGGCGCGGCCAAGACAGATCCCGATACCAGCCAAAGCATTGCCGTCGCCGACTTCACGTCAGTCACGGAGACCGGCAAGTTCTATGTCGACGTCTCGGGCGTGGGCCGTTCGGTGACTTTTCCCATCAGCAGCGATGTCTACCGCGAGGCCTTCGTGGCGACCATGCTCGGCTTCTATGGCTGGCGCTGTAACACGGCGGTTTCGTTCACCTTCAACGGCCAGACCTATGCGCACGACGCCTGCCACATGGACGATGCCCACCTCGACTACATCGGCACCGCGGGCGGCACGCGCGATGGCAAGAAGGGTTGGCACGATGCCGGCGACTACGGCAAGTACACCGTGAACGCCGGCATCACCCTGGGGTCGTTGCTCGCGGCCTGGGAAGAATACGCGTCGGTGGTGTCCACCTACCATTGGCCTATTCCCGAAACTGGCGGCACGCTTCCCGACTACCTCGCCGAAATCCGCTGGGAGCTCGAATGGGTGCTCAAGATGCAATACTCGGCCACCGACGGGCGCGTCTCGCACAAGTTGACCTCGCTCACCTTCGACGCGCCGGCCCCCAGCGACGCCGGAGGAACCGGCATCGATTACTGGGTCGTACCCGAAAAGGATCTGCAGACACGCTACTTCGTGCCATCGGGCTCGGCCGCCATCGCCGACTTCGTGGCTATGCTGGCCAAGGCCGCGCGCATCTACAAACCCTACGATGCAGCCTTCGCCGACCAGTGCTTGAACGCGGCCAAGGTTTCCTATGCCTACTTACAGGCCAACACCGCCAACCAAACCGTCACCGATCCGACGTCGACCGGCGCCTACACCACGACGGATTCCGACGACCGGCTGTGGGCCGCGGCCGAGATGTGGGAAACCACCGGCGACGCGGCGGCGCTGGCCGATTTCGAGACCCGCGCGGCGAAGTTCAACTCGGGGACCACGACCTACGTCGACGCGGACTTCGACTGGGGCAACATCAAGAACTTGGGCATGTACCTCTACCTTCAATCCCAGCGCACGGGCCGCACCGCGGCCACCGTGACCGCGATCCAGGCCAGTCTGGTCAAGGCAGCGGATGGGCTGGTCACGGCCCGCAACAACAGCGGCTACGGGCGCGCGCTCTCGGGCAAGGCTGGCAACTACTATTGGGGCTCGAATGGCTCGGTGGCGCGCACGTGCATGCTACTTCAGGTGGCGAATCGGCTCTCGCCCAAGGCCGATTATCTTGATACCTGCGTCGATCAGATCAGCTGGATTTTCGGCCGCAACTACTACAACCGCTCGCAGGTCACGGGCGTGGGCAAAGATCCGCCGCTGCATCCGCACCACCGGCCCTCGCAGGCCGACGGCATCGACAACCCCTGGCCTGGATACCTGGTGGGCGGCGGCAACAACACCTCCACCCAGGCGCCGAACAGCAACAAGAACGGCGCCACCAACTGGACCGACGACGTAAACGACTACGAATTGAACGAGGTGGCAATCAACTGGAACGCGCCGCTGACCTACGCGCTGGCTAGCTTTCTCGATGCCTATTCGGGATCCGGTAGCACGCCGGATGCGGCGATCGCGCCCGCCGATGCCAGGGGTGGCACCGGCGGAAGAGGTGGCAGCGGTGGAAGTGCAGGCGGTGGGGCCGGTGGCAGCGCGAGTGGTGGGTCGGGCGGTATCGTCATCGACGGTTCGGGCGGTGGTGGCAGCGCAAAGGGTGGGTCGGGCGGCAGCGGGAATGGCGGCGCGGGCGGCAGTGCCGGCAGCGGGTCGGGTGGCAGCGGTGGCAATGCGAGCGGCGGTTCGGGCGGCAGTGCAAGTGGCGGTTCGGGCGGCAACGCAAGCGGTGGCGCAGGCGGAATTTCAAGTGCCGGCGGTTCGGGCGCGGGTGGCTCGAATTCCGGTGGCTCGATTGGCAGTGGCGGCAGCGTGGGCAGCGGCGGTCAGACCACCACGCCAAACACGAGCCTCAAGAACGGCTGCAGCTGCGCGCTTGCAGGCGCGGCGCCAGTTTCCAACGCGTTCCTGCTTCTCGGCGTGTTGGGGTTCACGGGCATGCTGGTTTGGCGTCGCAGGCGGCGCCGGGCCTAGGCTACCATCGCTGTCCTCGACGGTTTCCCTTCCCAGGAAGCAGCCGTGTCAGCGAACCGACACGGAACCGGCGCGAAAGACGATGCGGCTGTAGGCGGGGATGGACACGGTCTGCTCGGACGGTCGGCGGCGGCGCGGCCTTGACTCGCGACGGTCATCATTGTCGAAGGTGACGCCAAGCCGGCGAAACGAATAGGCGGCCGGCGCCGGCTCCGCGGGGGGCGGCTCCGGCAGCGACTCGTGGCAAGCGGCACTCAGCATTCTCTCATCCTGTGGCGTGCTGGTTTCCGGTCAAGTTTTTGGTCAATCTTTTTGCCAAGAATTGCCAAGCCACGGCTGACGCCCGCTGCCAACTTTGTCCAACGCCATATCGGCTGTTTGGTGAATGGCCCAACCCCGATATACTGGTCACCATGCCGGGCAACCTATTCGACGTGTTTGTGGTGGGTTCTTCGGATCCGAGTGCCGCGGGCGAGACGCGGCTGGCGGCCGCGCTGTCGGCCAAGCACGGCGTGCCGTTGGCCACGGTGTCGAAGGCCATCTCGGCCAAGAATCTGCGCGCTGGTCAAAGCCTGGAACAAGCGCAGGCACAGGCCTTGGTCCGCCACCTGCAGTCTATCGGCGCCGTGACTGTCATTCGGCCCGTGGGTGCGCGGGGTGGGCAGGGCCAGGCGCTAACGCAAAGCCAGGTCAATGTTCCGCGCTATCAACCCTCACCGGTACCGGCGCAGACAGCGAACCGGGGCAAAATGGCGACCCCTTCGCCAGGAAGCGGATGGCCAGGGGCACAGGTGGCCCTGGGCGGTGACCCCGCGCCTGCGTCGCCCCATCTCGGGGCGCCTAGCGGCGGTGGATTCAGCGTTCCATCGATTTCGCCTTCGGGGACGGCCGATCCTTTTGCGCCGGTGACCCCGGGCGTTTCTCTCTCCCAGACCGGAACACACGATCCGTTTCAACCCAAACGAGCGACCACCCCGGTGCTCGGAGTCGCGGTGCGGCCCAGGCCGTCCGCAACGCCGTCGCCCCCTGGCCAGAATCATCCCTCGGGATCTGGGCTGGCTCTCGACGTTGCGCCTGGCCCTAAACTGGAGTTGGCGCGAGGCGACCGCTCCGGTGCTTCAGAGGAGGATCTGTCGGCCGCGCGCAGCCGCTCGGCTTCGGATTCGGCTTCGGCCTCAGCCAATTCCCTGCGCGACCTGGGCATGGGGGCGGCTTCTGGCGTCGCCATGGACGAGGATCCCAAGAACCTCAACCTGGTCCGGTGTGTCCAGCACGGCCTCTACTACGACAAGTCCAAGGCCTCCGGATGCCGGAAATGCCTCTCGTCGGCGCGCGAAGTGGCGACCAAGATGACCGAACAGGCCGAGGGCTTCCATGTCGGCAATTTTCGCCGCAAGCCCGCCCAGCGTGCCTTTCTTGGCCTGGTCTTCGCGCTGGTGCTGGGCTTTTTGCCCGCCGTGTACTACTGCTTCGGTCCAGGCACGGCCGAGGTGCGCAAGCTGCGCGTCGAACAAGAGTTGCTTTCGCGCCAGCCTGGCACCGAGGAGATCATGCGCCGCTTCGACGAGCTCGACGGCCAGGTGGGCGATGCCCACAGCCAGGCCACGCGCAACACCTCCATCGTCTGGGTGGCAGTCGCGTCGGTCGCCATGCTGGGTTGGTACAAGGTTACGTAGCCAGGGCTGCCTCGCGCTTGCGGTGCGCGCGCTCGATCAGCCAGACCACGAGGATGGAGAGGTTGTAGAGGCCGAACATCGGCACCGCCAATAGGGTCTGGGTGAAGGGATCGGTGCTGGGCGTGAGCACGGCTGCGACCACGAAGGCGAGCACGATGGCGTACTTGTTGAACTTAAGCAGTCCGCGGCTGCTGATGAGACCGATCCACCCCAGGATGGAAAGCACGACTGGCAGCTCGAACGCCACCCCGCATCCCGCCAGCGTCATCATCTGAAAGTTGGCGACCTCGTCCATCATCAGCATGGTGTCGAGCTTGAACGGAAGATCACCCGCGAACGTCGTGCATAGCTTGGTCAGGTAGTAGGCGGCCGGTTCGCACATGAAGGCGTAGGAGAAGGCCGCGCCGCCCAGGAAGCACACGCCCGTTGCCCCGGCGATGAGCACGCCGATGCGTCGTTCTTTGCGGTACAGCCCGGGCGCAACGAAGCGCCACAGCTGCCAGAAGATGAAGGGCGCCGAAATCATCAGGCCGCCCACGATGGCCAGCTTCATGTACACCCAGAAGGGTTCGGTCAGGCTCTTGGCGTAGAAGTTCATCTCGTGGCCGGCAGCGCGCAAGCCACGCCGAACGGGCCGCGTGAGCCAGTCGAAGTAGTGCTGGACGAAGATGAACGAGCCGATCATGGCGGCCAGGAAGAACAACGTGGCGTTGCGCAGGCGCCCGCGCAGCTCGACCAAGTGTTCGAGGAAGGACATGCGCTTTTCCTCGGGCCGGCCCGGCTCGCTGACCGTGGCGCCGCTGAGCTGGGGCGGGCTGGCGGTACCGGCCAGGTAGGGATCTGGGCTCGGCTGTGCGTCGGTGACGGTCACATCATCTTGATCCGTCATGACCTAGTCCTTCTTGCCTTCCTGCGGGCGCTTGGTCAGCAGGATGG
>Ga0302322_100000334_pt1 | contig 35614 bp, 35 predicted proteins | sample Fen_T0_2_FD_203757 | JGI IMG/M metagenome (GOLD analysis project Ga0302322, IMG submission 203757) | Peat permafrost microbial communities from Stordalen Mire near Abisko, Sweden - Fen_T0_2 | ecosystem: Environmental > Terrestrial > Soil > Wetlands > Permafrost | place: Sweden: Abisko...
TCAGCGCATGGTAATCGCCAAGAAACTTCTGCGCGAGTGACCTGGGCGTCTCCGGAGCTTTCGGCTCACGCGCCCGCGCCCGCTGTTCTCTCCATCACAGGAGAACGAGCAGTTTTTTGATGGTCACCGACCCCGTCGCGTCCGGCACAGCCTTCGGCGTCCCTTTGCCCCGTTTAGAAACGCCCCAGTCTTCTCGCGACGGGTGGCTCAGAACCCTTCTCGCGACGGGTGGCTCAGAACTCTTTTTCGCGACGGGTGGCTCAGAACTCTTTTTCGCGACGGGTGGCTCAGAACCCTTTTTCGCGACGGCTGGCTCGGAACCGAAAACCGTGGTTGGAATTCAAACGACGGTTTTCGTTCGCGAACCGGCCTTCGAGTGGTAGTCGCTGGGTCGATCGAGGCGAACCCGCATTTCTCTCGGGGATAGTAGGTGCCCTGGAGCACGCTCGGCTATTCCGTGCGCTTGATTACGTGGAAGCCGAATTGCGTTTCCACGACCGCCGAAATCTCACCGACTTTCAGCGCAAAAGCCGCGTTGGCAAAGGCCGGCACCATCGAACCACGATCGAACTTGCCCAGATCGCCTCCGCGTTCGGCTGCTCCCGGCTCGTCCGAGTATTGCTTAATCAAGGCTACGAAGTCTTCGCCTGCGGCTGCGCGCTTTTGCGCTTCCTCCGCGCGCGCCAGCGCTTCGGCCTTGCTGCGTCCGATGCCGGGTGACGCGCGCAAGCCGCCTTTGTAGGAGACCAGCAAGTGACGCGCCGAGATCTCGAGCGGCTGCGACGCAATGTCGACCGCCGCGAGCGGCGCGGGCGCGCTCGCGGCGTGCTTGCCCTCGGCTGACGCGACCGGGCTCGGCGGTGGGGCGATGCGCGGTGCCTCGCCCGGGGACTCGAAGGTCGTCACGACACATCCAGCACACCAGCCGAGCGCAAAGACGTAGATCACGGCATGTACAGCGCGAAGCGCTCTCGACGAGTCGCTCACTTGGTGCGCTTGATCACGTGGAAGCCAAAGTCCGTCTCGACCAAGCCCGAGATTTGACCCACCTTGAGCTTGAACGCCGCATCCGAAAACGGCTTCACCATCTGGCCGGCCGCGAATTCGCCCAGCGCACCACCGCGTTGGCCGGCGCCCGGTTCATCTGAGTATTCGCCGACGAGCTTGGCAAAATCTTCGCCCTTTTTCGCTTTGGCCAGACCTTCTTCGGCGCGCTTCTTGGCTTCTTCTTTGCTGCGGGTGATGGTCGCTGGAGCGCGCATCGAGCCCTTGTATTGGACCAGAAAGTGGCTTGCTCCGACGGTCGTCGGCACGCTGGGCTCGGCGGGCCCCATCGCGACCACTGCGCCCTCGGCGGGGGGTTTGGTGAAGGCACCGAGTCCACCCGCGACACCGACGATCACGAGCCCAGCCAAGATGGCCCAAGGCGCCCAATCCGGCAGCCAATCGTCGCCAGCGGCGGGGCGGGAGGTCGAGCTGACTGCGCCATGACTGGGACGGGCGACGCGCGCTTCTTCGTCTTCCTCTTCCTCTTCCTCTTCCTCTTCGTCCTCGTCTTCTTCTTCTTCTTCTTCTTCTTCTTCGTCTTCTTCCTCTTCCTCATCGTGCTCATGCGCGACGGGGGTGGGTGGAGGGGTGCCGGGTGCGGCTGCGGTCTTGCCCTGGCCGGCGAGCTCCACTTTGAGCTGAGCGTCGGCCCCGGGCGACCCGGAGTCCTTCGCGGGCGCTTTGCCTTGTTCTGCGGCTTGCGTCGCGGTCTTCGTCTTGCCCGTTTCGTCGGCGCCCTTGCCGCCCCATTCGCTATCGATCTCGTCCGTGACCGGTGGGGGAACCGAGAGAACCTTCTTGGGTAGTTCGTCGCTCATGGCAATCTCCGATGGTTGTCGGGAAAGTTTAGATTTCGGCAAAGGCAGAGGTGATTACGGCTTCGGGCCGGTCCCCCGCGAACGCTTGCAGCACGATTCGTCCGTCACCGAGCGCGTAGCCCTCGGTGCGGATGGTCTCGCCTGGCCAGACCGGCTTTCGAAACTGCGCGGTGAGCCCTTTCAGGCGGCTCGCGTCGCCACCGCAGCTCTGCTGAATCACCGCGCGCGCGAGGAAGCCGTAAGTGCACAAACCGTGCAAAATCGGCCCTTGATCGAAGCCGACCCGGCTAGCGAAAGCGGGGTCGGCGTGCAGCGGGTTCAGATCGCCCGAAAGGCGATAGAGCAACGCTTGTTCCGGATGGGTGGATTCGGTGACGCTGAAGTCGGGCGTTTTCCCGTCGGGAATTTTGGGGGTCTCGCTCTTGGGTGGGCGCGGGCCGCCGAAGTTGCCGGCGTCGCGTACGAGCAACTGCCACTCGGTGTCGAAACAGGGCTCGCCGTTCAGCGTGGTTTCGGTTCCAAACACCACCTGTGCCAGCTTCTTCATGTCGTAGATGCCACGGATCGTGCCAACGGTGAGGAGCGTGCCCGACGCTGGCAATGGCCGATGGACGCGCAAGCTTTGGGCGCCGTGCACCAGGCGAGTCATATCGCAGCGAGTCTTGCCGAATAGCTCGCTCACCGGTCCATACGCGGGGATCACGCCAAAGGTCGGGAACACCTTGGGTCCATGGCCTTCGTACAGGTAGTCGAGCTCCGCGCGCTTGGCGCCAATGCCGAGGGCGTACAAAACCGCAGTCTTCCAGTCGTAATTGAAGACGTGAGGTTCGGTCTTGAAACCGATCGTGGAAAGGTCGAGGCTCATGGGCGGTTTGGGGCGACACCGTTATCGCGCCCCTTCCGCTCGGTCAATCCAAGCCCTTGTGCACGCGGCCTGTCGTTGCTCCTCCTCGCGCCACCCCACATCGATCCAGCTCAGATCCTGCAGCCGCTGCTCGCTGGCGTGGGGGGCGATCTGCGCGGATGGGCCCTCGCTTGGGCGCGAGTCACGCCCGCTTTGACCGTGCTCCCGGCCTTCGGGCTGAACGCGCTGCCCGTGCAAACCCGCGCGGCGCTCGGTCTGGCGTTGGCGGTGAGCATTGCGCCAAGCTTGCAACCGGCTCAGCTCTCGGCCCCATTTGCGATTGCGCTACTGCTCGAAGCCGCCCGCGGGCTGCCCGTGGCACTGGCAGCCTCCGGTGCACTCTGGGCTGCGGGGATGGCGGGCGGACTCACCGACAACATTCGGGGTGCGCGAGAAACGCAGGCTCTGCCGATTGTGGATGAGGATACCTCGCCGCTCGGCGCGCTGCTCTCACTGTTGGTCGCGCTGCTTTTCCTGGAAGGGGGCGGTGCCGCGCGGGTCGCGGCCGCGCTCTCGTCCAATGTGACAGCCTCATACGGCACGATTTGGCAAGTCGCCGTCGGTCTAACGAACGCCGTTGAACTTGCACTCGCCGTAGCTGCCCCGATCGTTGCTGTGGCGATCGTGCTCGAACTCGCCAACGCGTTGATCGCGCGCGCGGCGACGCCCGCGCACGTCGTCGCACTGCTTGCCCCACTGCGTTCTATCTTGATTTTGGTAGCCTTCGCGCTGCTGTTCGAACGGATGGCAAGCCTGCTGGCCAGCGTCGCCGCACATAATCCGTGATTCGGAGGTCGTAGGGCCGGGCCATTGCCAACCTGGTGCGCTCGGGTAACGGCGTGGCGGGCATTATTGCGGACAGGCGGCGGCATGGCGCGCCGGGTGGAGCGGATTTGCCCGCGCAACGACCATCCGCGCCGTCGGGGCCTCGCGTCGCACGCGCCTTCGAACGCCCAGGATGGCTGCTGCCTTAGCTCTGTAGGGTAATATTGCAGTCGCTGCTGAATATTGAAGGCCCCGTTGGAGCGATCACCCGGGGCTGCTGCGAAATGGCCACGGGTGTCGAGCGGTGCAGCTGGCGAGTAGCCCTCCGACGGTGGAAAGTGCGTCTAAATCTGTCCCCTGCAGTTTTTCGAAACGGAACTCGCAGCCCTTGCGCACTGCGCTGCAATGCCCTTTGGATTCACTCGAGCAGCCGCTGCAGGCCTGATTCCGCGGGTTCGTTCAGTCCAAGTGCGAACGCGAGCAGCTGAAATCGCCGGAAACTGATGCCACGGAGAACTTCAATGGAACGTACCAAGACTTTCAGTTCGCTTTCGGTGCTACCCGGGGTGCTTGGCTTGCTGGTCGTATCGGGCTGTTCATCGCAGGGCGCGCCGGCCTCAGCCGTCGCTGGCTCCCCGAATTCGGGTGGCGCCGCAGCGGCCGGCCAAGCCAACGCCGCGGGAGGAGTGACGAACGCGAGCGGTGCGCCCGGAAGCGGCGGAGCAGGCAACGTCGGTACCGCGGGCTCAGCACAGGCAACTGCCGGCGGCCCGAACAGCAGCGCGGGTGCCGGCGGTGCCAGCAGCGGCGGCGCGGTCGGAGCTGCGGGTAGCGGTCCGCTAACAACCGGCGGAGCCAGCGGAGCCGGCGGCAACGGAGCCAGCGGCAGCGGAGCCGGCGGCAACGGAGCCGGCGGCAACGGAGCCGGCGGCAACGGAGCCGGCGGCAACGGAGCCGGCGGCAGCGGAGCCGGCGGCGGAGCCGCGGCCTGCGCGCCACCGACGGTCACCTTGAGCGGCGCTGATGCCGTGGTCGGCAAACTGATTCAGTTCAACGACAACGGGGGTTGGTGCTGGTACCAAGACGAGCGCGCCGTCGTGGACACGAAAGCCAATAAATTGGTCATCGCATCCGAAGCCAGCGGAGGTTCGCGCAACGGTTACCAGGAGGCCGTGGTCTACAACATGGCGGACGGAACCAAGAAGGTATCCGTGCTCTCCACCGGCCTCGTTAGCGATGTCGACGACCACGATGCGCCGGCGCTTCTCATCCGGCCAGATGGCAAATATTTGGCAATGTGGTCAGGCCACCGCAGCGATTGCTTGACTCGCTCGAGCATCTTCGATGGCACGGCCTGGTCCGCCGAAGCGAAGTACGACTGGAAGGCGAACGGTTGTCCGTGGGCTGGAGCGAGCACCAACATGGTCACCTATTCCAACCCTTGGTACATCGGCACTTCGATCTTTGCGGGCGTCCGCTCGGTTGGCACCGACCCGGCGATTCTTACTTCCACGGACAACGGGCAAACGTTGACCTACTACGGGCGCCTGATGTCGACCAAGCAAACCGGTTACGTCGCCGGGTACTTCAAGTACTGGGGCGACAATACGGACCGCATCGACTTCGTTGGCACCGAAGCCCACCCGCGCGATCTCGACACTAGCCTGTACCACGGCTACATCAAGGACGGGAAGGTCTACAATTCTATGGGCGCGGTCAAGGATGACCAGCTCAAGGATCCCGACTCGACGACCACCACCTCGGTGGACATCAACACCTACACGCCGGTATTCAAAACGGGCTCGACCATCGGCGGCGTGAAGCTCGAACACGCGTGGAATCACGACATCGTCCGCTACGCCGACGGAACCATCGCGATCCTCGGGCAGGCGAGAGTAACAGGGACCGGATCGGACGATCCCGACAAGCGCATGCTCTACTTCCGCTTTGACGGGACATCGTGGAAGTCGACCTACCTCGTGAAGGCCGGCACGAAACTCTACGCGGACGAGCAGGATTACACAGGGCTCGGCGCACTCGTCCCGGACGATCCGACCACGATCTACATTTCTACGCCCTATAATCCGACGACCGACACCATGGCGTCGGGCGGCAAGCGCGAAATCTGGCGGGGCACGACTTGCGACAACGGTGCCACCTTCAAGTGGACACCGGTCACGGCGAATTCGACTAAGGACAACATTCGCCCGATCGTGCCGAAGTGGGACGCCAGTCACACCGCACTGCTGTGGATGAAGGGAACTTATACCTCGGCCCAGAAGTTCGCGATGGCCATCGTTGGCACCATCTCGGGTCAGTAGCACTCTCGACGGTTGCTCTTCGACAGGATGCGCAGGTCGATGACGCGCAGGTGAGGCACGAAGCGGGTGGCAAAGGTGAGGGGGGAGTGGGGTTCATGTCCAAGTGGATGCGCACTGGTGGGCGCGTTCTTCAAACCCCGCTGCCCATTCTGGCAGTTCACCGGAGCTCGAGCAGTAGATGCGCACCGGAGCACGACGGCTGACCATCAACAAAATCACAGCGGAATTCGATAGGCGATCGAGATCCCCAGGGAAAAGATGGTGTTTCTACCAGTGAGCGAGGCTTCGTCGAGAAACGGATCCTTTGCGGCGGTCTTGGGCAGGAACCAATTGCCGTAGCGGAACGTGGTGCCGAGCGACCAGTGATCGGCGAGGTAGAAGTTGGCGCCGCCGAGCAGCCCGATGGTGGCGCCTTCGGTGCGGATGGTGGAGCCGCGCCGGCCGACCAATGCCAGGTCTGAGTTCTTGTCGGTGACTTCGAAGCGATCGCTGACGACGGCCAAGCCGCCTGATACGCCCCACCAGAGTTCGACGCCTTCGCCGACGTACGGGTAGTGGCGGATCGTGCCCTCGAGCGTCAGGTAGCTGCGGCTGTGATTGCGCACGATCGCCTCGGGATCGTGGCGTGGGGCGTCGGTGGTTGGGATCAAGCCGAGCATCGCGCCTGCGCCGAAAGCGAAGCGACGGCCATTGCGATAGATCTGCCATATGTCCAACTCGAAGCTGGTGTCGCCGTTCTTGCAGCCTTGACCGGAACTGCGCTCGGCGCACACAGAGGCGCCCGGCAAGGTCAGCCAGCCCAAGCCAACTTCGGCGATACCCATGGGGCGCGCGAGGGCCGAAAAGCCGCGCGCCAAGCGCGGGTCCGCGTAGTCGTGCCCGTGGGGCGCCGGAGGCGGCAAATCATCGGCAAAGCACGGGGCGACACGCAAACACGCCCACAAGCCCAGGGTCACAGCCGAGCGCTTCACGGTGGCCCTGCTTTGGGCAACGGTGAGTTGAAGGCGCCGAGTTGGTGCGCGATGCCGAGGGCGGCGGTGATGCCGAGCAGGAAGCAAAGCAGAACGATCAGGGCGGGGGAGAGGCTACGTGAGCGACTGGGAGCTCGAGAGGCAGAGTCCGGCACGGACACGGGCAGCGGCAGGTTGGGGAGAGAAAGAGAATACCCGCGGCGGGTTCTTGAGGAGAGGGCGGGGCCGAGCGTGGGGTCGGCTGCGGTGAGCAGATCGCGCAAGAATTGGCGCGCGTTTTGTGCGCGCGCTTGGGGGGACTTGGACAGGTTTGTTTCCAGAAGTTGGGCGAGCGCGACGGGGACGTTCGGCGCGCGCTCGAGCAGCGGAGGGAGCCGGGCGCTCTGTTGTTTGAGCAGAACTTGGATCGCGTTTTCGCCGTCGAACGGGGGGCTGCCAGTGAGGCACTCGTAGCCCAGCGTCGCCAGTGCATAGACGTCGCTCGCGGGAGTCGATGCCCCGCCCGCTGCACACTCGGGTGCGACGTAGCGCGCGCTGCCGAAGATCGCGCCGGCGCGTGTGGCGATTGCTGGATACTCGTCCGCATCGGCGCGCGCGACGCCGAAGTCGAGCACCTTCACGAAGTCTGGGTCGTCACCGCGTCGCACGAGCATCGCATTTTCCGGCTTCAGGTCTCGGTGCACGATACCACGCTCGTGCGCTTCGCCGAGAGCATCGGCGATCTGGAGCAACACATGCACGGCGCGCGCGGGGGTCAGAGCGCCCTGAGCCAAGAGCACCGAGCGCAATGTCAGCCCGTCCAGGTATTCGAGCGCCAAGAAGGGGATTGTGAGGCCGCCCTGCCGGAACTCGGAGAGCGACAGCACGTTTACCAGATTCGGGTGGCAGAGCGAGCCGGCGATGCGCGCCTCGCGCTGGAAACGGGCACGCAAGCCCTCGTTCGCGGCCAGATCGCGATGCATGATCTTGAGCGCCACGTTGCGCGCTACTCCGAGCTGATGCGCGCGGTAAACCCGGCCGACCGCGCCCACGCCGATCAGTGCGTCGATGCGAAACTCGCCGCGCACTGTTTGCCCCAGGTAAGGGTCGGGTCCGCTGTCGATGCCGCGTAGAGGCAGCGCATTGCCGTCGCGCGGGCAGAAAACCACGCCCTCGGCGTAGCTTTCCCCACAGCTCGAGCAGCGACGCTGGGGGTCGCCCATTGCCCGGCAGCCTAGCATGTAGGTGGGCACGCCCTATGCCAGCTGCGCAAAAACGCAGGGTTGGTCAGCCGCAGCACGGCAAGTTTTCGCACGCTGGGCTGCGGTAGCCACAGATCCTGATCTTTTGTGGTTAAGACCGCGCTAGTCGAGACTAGGCTCCGCCCGCCATGAGTGACGAGTCGCCTCCCGAGACAGCGCCCGAACCGGCCTCAGTGCCGGCCGTGGTGGAGGAGCGCGCTGCGGCAAATACGTACAGCGTCAAGCTGCCGACCTTCGAAGGTCCACTCGATCTGCTGCTGCACCTGATCGAGGAGCACGAGCTCAACGTGATGGACATCCCGATCGCGTTCGTGGCGAAGAAGTACGTCGAATACATCACGTTGATGGAGGAGCTGAACATCGATGTCGCCAGTGAATACCTCGTCATGGCGGCGACCCTCACCCACATCAAGTCGAAGATGCTGCTGCCGGTCGTCCCGACCGACCAGGAGGACGAAGCAGAGGCGGAGCTCGATCCGCGCGCGGAGCTGGTGCGGCGTTTGCTCGAGTATCAAAAGTACAAGCATGCGGCCGAACAGCTCTCCAGTAACCCGGTGCTGGGTCGAGACGTGTTCTTGCGAGGCGTGCCAGCGCCCAACGTCGAAGGTGTCGCACCGCTGTCAGGGCTCAGCTTGTTCAAGCTCTTGGACGCGTTTCAGGGTGTGTTATCGCGCGCCAAGAATATCGTCGACCATCAAATCGACTTCGAGCGCTTCTCGATCACTGATCGCATCAACGAGCTTTCCGAACTGCTGAAAACCAGCGGCAAAGTGCTGTTCGAGCAGCTATTCGAGGGCGCTCGTGGGCGAGCGGACCTGATCGTGACGTTTCTCGCCATCCTGGAGATGACCAGGCTGCGACTGACGCGTGTCGAGCAAGAGGGCCCACTGATGCCCATCTTCATCGAGCTGGCCGTGAACGAAGAAGGGGAGTCGGCATCACTCGACGATCTGGATCGCGCCTACGAGCGCTCGGCGCACGACGCCGAAATTGCCGAGACGGCGGGACGCCTTGCACCCAGGGAACGCTCCGGCGAAGGCGACGATGAATCGGACGATGGTGAATCGAGCGACGATGACGAATCGGACGACGATGACGAATCGGACGACGATGACGACGATGACGAATCGGACGACGATGACGACGATGACGAATCGGACGATGACGCAGACGAAACGCCCGACACGGAGCGGGAGTGATGGCAGCTAGGAAACGCAAAATCGCGCAGTCGAAGCAGGCTGCAGAAGCCCAAGCGGAGCCCCAACCCGGCGCCGACCGCGAAGCCCAGACCGGCGAGCGTGCGGAATCGGAAGCCGAGGTTACCGACGTTACCGAGGCGGAAATCCCCGAGTTGGAGCCGGCCGCACCGGCCGCCGACGCGCAAACCGAGTCAGAAACCGAGGCTGCCCCGGACTCCGCGTCGGACCGGGTCACGCTGCCCCCTCACTCTCGGGTGAAGGAGGCGTTGGAAACCGAAGATCCGGAAGACCAACCCGAATTCGACCAGGAATTACTGGGCGAGGGCCCTTCGGGGGTGGACGAGAGCAAAGTGGACGACACGGGGGCGTACCTCAAGGGATTGCTCGAAGCGCTACTGTTCGTTTCGGATCGCCCGCTCGAGATCAAGGACTTGGCGCGCGCCGCCAAGATCGACAAGAAGCGGGTCGAGGAGTTGGTTGAGGAGATCCGGAGCGATTACCAGAATCGCGGCGTCCGCCTGGACGAGGTCGGGGACGGCTTCGCGTTCCGCAGCAACCCAGCGTATTCAGAATACGTTCGGGGTTACTTGTCGCTCCGGCCAGTTCGTCTCTCTCGCGCGCAGCTCGAGACGCTTTCGATTGTGGCCTACCGGCAACCAATCACGCGGCCTGAAGTCGACGACATTCGCGGAGTCGATGCGGGCCCAGTTTTGAAGGGACTCTTGGAGCGCGATTTGGTGCGCATTATCGGAAAAAAGGACGAACCCGGTCGCCCCATGCTGTACGGCACGACGCAAACGTTCTTGCAGGTCTTCAGCTTGAAGTCGCTGCGCGACCTGCCAACGCTGCGTGAGTTTACCGAGCTGAACGATGAATCTCGCAAGACGTTCGAAGAGGAGCTCGGTGAAGAAGCGCCAGAGGGTCCGATCAGCTTCGAGGATGCGATGGCCGCTGACGCGGACTTCGCTCCCGTCGAGGCTCAATCGGAAGCCGCGGTCGGAGGGATCGCTGACGTGGATGCCAACGAGAGCAACGAGCTTGCCGGCCAGGAGCCGGAAGGCGCGGACGACGCTGAATCGAGCAGCGCCGAGTCAATCGACCCCGAATCCGAGAACGACAGCTCGGACGACGACGACGATGACGACGACGACGACGACGATGACGACGACGACGATGACGACGACGACGACGATGACGACGACGATGACGACGACGACGACGATGACGATGACGATGACGACGACGAGAAGCCGGACGAAGACAAGCCGGACGAAGACAAGCCGGACGAAGACAAGTAGCCGGGGCCGGCCGTCAGCTCGCTATTGGGGGGCGGTCGGGTCCGAGTACGCCTCGGCGAGCTTGCTGACTTGATCGAACAACGCGGGGTGCTCGGCTAGCTTTCGCACCAGTTCCCAAAGTTTGGGATCCGACAGTCGAGCCAATCCAGTCTTCGCGGCGGCGCCTTTGCCCTTGCGCGCACGCTGGATTGCCGTCGGACCCGTTTTGCGTAGGGCTTCGAGCTCACCGACGTAGCGCTTGGTCGGAAATAGCTCCCCGGCTTCCCACGCGGCGAATTCCTTGGGCTCGATGCCGAGCGTCAGCGCGAGCTCTTTGGCGGTGCAAGAGAGCTCCTTCCGGAGTTGCTTGAGTTCTTCGGGCGACACGACGAAGAGGTTAGCATTTGAGGCTGAGGCTCGCGCTGGGCTTTTCAGACGAAACCGGACCCGGACCGCGACCGATGCTGGTGGGTGCGAAAGCGGATCCTGTTCTCACTCGCGTTCTTCCCGTGCGCCGCCTGCGGTACTCCCGCGCAGGAACCAACGCCTCTTGGCGACGTGTCGGTCAGCGTTCACTTCGACCCGAGCGCTGCGGTCGATCAGGTTTCGAACGTGGTTCACGTGCACCTGGCGAGTGCAAGTCTGAGTTCGGGCGCGCTGTCGCTGTTCGAAGGCACACTCTCCAGCTACTACCTCGGCAAATTCAAGCACGGTGAGGTACCGAGTACGCTTGCCAATCGCCAAGTGCCCGTAGCCAGCTGGCGATCGGGCAGCGAGCTAGTCGTGGCTCCGCTTCGCCCCTTGGCGATTGGGCCACACTCGCTCGTTTCGGTTGACGGACTGGTTGCCGAATTCAGCGTGGGCAGCGCGCGGCCGGTGCTCGAACGCTGGTGGCCGCCGGCCACGAGCGAGGGAAGTACGCAGTTTGCGTTGTACTGTCGGCCCGAGTCGAGCGCCGCGGAAATGCCGAGTTCAGGCGCACTCGTGTTCGAACCAGGGCAGCTGACGGTCGAGCTTGCGGCGGGGGTGGACGAAGATGGGCTATTCGCGGAGCGTTGCAGTCACTTCGAGTCCGAACACGCGTTGGCACCCGGGGAGGTCTGGGTGCCGCCAGCCGTGGTTGGAGGTTGGGCGCTCTCTCCGGCCGTTTTTGCTGCGGTCGAGCCGCAATCCGAAGATTCAATGAGCTGCAAAACCGGTGAAATCGCCTTCGGCCTTGGTTGCGCCAGTGTGGCCGACGACCGGCTGACGGTGCGAACGCCCGCCACGGCGGTGCTTTGGATCGTGCACACCCAGCGTGGTGCGCTGGTCGAAGTGAGCGCCGCAAGTCGGCCACTGACCATTGATGGACTGCTCCCCGATGCACGTGAGCGGCTGTGGGGCCGCACGTACGATCTTACTGGCGCGTCACACTCGTTCGAGGTCGAGCTGCACACCGGGCCCGCTCGCGAGCGGCCGATCCTGAACGAAGTGCTCGCCGACGCGCTCGGGCCAGAACCACAATCGGAGTGGATCGAGCTACTCAACGACGGGACTCTGACCGTCGATCTCGCCGAATATTCGCTGCAAGACGGCGGAGGACGCACAGTCTTGCCGCACGCAATCTTGGCCCCACACGAATACGCGCTGCTAGTGCGCGATGACTTCGGACCGAACGGCAGCGACGAACCCCCGGCTGCCGGGACGCGTTTGATTCGGCTACCGGCGCTCGGCAAATCGGGCCTATCCAACGCCGGAGAACGCTTATCGCTCATCAACCGCTCGGGCGCGGAATGCTCCGTTTTGCCGGCACTGATTGGCAAGCCCGGTCAGAGCTTGGCCCGGCGCACGCCGGCCTCGGACGACAAAGATCCCAAAACGTTCACTTTTGGAACTCCGACGCCGGGCGTTTCCAATGAGGCGCCGGTTGGCGCGCCTTGAGTGCGTCGAGCGATCTTGATAGGAGCAAATGATGGCTCCGAGGCTCATCGGTTGGGCGTTCGCTCTCGCTCTCATGCACACGGCTTGCAGCAAGGCCGAAGTCCCACCGGAAGTGGGCACCGAGCGCACACATCCAACGCCGGCCGCAACGACGGTCTACGTCGAGCCGGCGCGACCTCTCGATCCGAGCTTTCAATTCCCCGCGGCCGAACGCATTGTCGCGATCGGGGATCTGCACGGGGACGTGAATGCACTACGCGCTGCGCTGCGTCTGGGAGGCGCGATCGACGACACAGGCAAATGGATCGGCAAGAACTTGGTCGTCGTGCAAACCGGTGATCAACTCGACCGCGGCGACGACGAGCCACAGATCATGGATCTATTGCAACGCCTGCAGGCCTCCGCGCAGGCCGCGGGCGGAGCCGTACACGTTCTGAACGGCAATCACGAAGTGATGAACGTTCAGTCGGACTTTCGCTACGTGACCCCGGACGGCTTCCATGATTTTTCTGCGGGGCATCCGGATGCTTTGCACGCGCAGCTCGCCGCCCGCGTCAGCGCGGAGCAGCGTGGGCGGACCGCTGCATTCTTGCCGGGTGGCGAGATTGCTCGACGTCTCTCGGTGCAGCCGATCGCGCTTCAAATTGGGGGCAATGTGTTCGTGCACGGTGGCGTGCTCGAGCAGCACGTGCGTTATGGCTTGGGGCGCATCAACCAGGAAGCCAGCGCTTGGATGGCCGGCGCGCCCAACGAACCCGCACCGACGAGCCTCACGAGTCCGCGCGCGCCGATCTGGGTTCGTGACTATTCCGATGGAACGCCAGCTGTCGAGCGGTGCGCGGAGCTTTCGCGCGTGCTCAGCGCATTGTCGGCCCAGCGCATGGTCGTGGGGCACACGGTCCAGCAACAGGGCATCAATAGCGCGTGTGACGGCAAGGTGTGGCGGATCGATGTCGGCTTATCGCGCTTCTACGGCAACCAGCCGAGCGTGCTCGAGATCCGCGGCGATCAGGTTCGGCCGCTGACGGAGAAAACACCCTTCGGCACCAGCCATTAGTCTCTCTCTCAGGCGCACACACGCACGCCGACGCGCTCTTCTTGACGTTTCTCGGTGCAAGCGCTGCGCCGAACGCTTCCCTCTTGCTCTCTCATCTCGGTGCGCGCATAGCGCCGCACGCTCGCGCCGGGCGCGGCAGACAGCTCAGCCGCCTGCCGCGTCCGTCTCCTCTCGGTGCGCGCGCAGCGCCGCACGCTCGCGTCAGGCGCGCGGCAGACAGCTCAGCCGCCTGCCGCGTCCGTCTCCTCTCGGTGCGCGCGCAGCGCCGCACGCCCTCGCGTCAGGCGCGCGGAATACGGCTCAGCCGCGTGCCGCCTCGTTCTCTTTCTGCTCTCGGTGCGCGCGCAGCGCCGCACGCTCGCGCCGGGCGCGCGGCAGACAGCTCAGCCCGAATGCCCGGAACCAAAACGAGCGATAAGTCTTGGAAGACCAGATCACGATCAGCCAATGAGATGGCGGACCTACAAAGGCTGACCGAACAGGCACGTGCTTTCCCTCAGCGCAGCGCAGGCGGCCCAGCGCCCCCGTCCGAGCGTGCGCCAAACGAGAGTCTCCCACCGCGCGCCGCAGGCGCCGCGCGTCCACCTCTCTCTCTCCCCGAAGCCACTAGCTTCCCGAGATCGTCATCCGCGCGGTGCGGAAAGTAGGCGAGGCGATAGAGGTGATCAGGCGCAAATCGCTCGCGATGCCGTCGATGCCTTTGAGCATCGCGTCCAGCGTGGAGGAAATCGTGATTTCGCTAACTGGGAATGCAAACTTGCCGTCTTCGATCCAGAAGCCCGCTGCGCCGCGCGAGAAATCGGAGGTCAAGGCGTTGAAGCCGAAGCCCATCATCTCCGTCACGTACAGCCCGCTGGGCGTGCTGGCGATCAGTTCCTCACGGCTGAGCGTGCCCGGCTGCATGATCAGGTTGCTCGTGGATGCTGAAATGCTACCCCCGCCGCGTGCCGCGGAACCCGTAGACGCGCGCTGCAATTTGCGCGCGCTGTACGAGTCGAGCAGGAACGTCTTTAGCACGCCCGCTTCGACCACGACGTTCTTGCGCGAGGGCAAGCCTTCGCCATCGAAGGGACGCGACCCGGGAGCGCGGGGGATCAGCGGGTCATCGATCAGCGTGACCCCGGAGCTTGCGACCTCCGTGCCCTCGCGCGCCGTCAGGTAGCTCGATTTTCGCCAGACCGAGCCGCCCAAGGCACAACCGATGAAGGCGCCAATGATCGAGCGCGATACATCCGCGTCGAAAATCACTGTCGTCTCTTGGGTCGGCACTTTGCGCGGGTTGAGCTTCGCGAGAGTGCGGCGGGCCGCTTCTTGCCCGACGAATTTCGGATCTTCGAGCTCCGATTGGTGACGGGTCGCGGACCAGTAGTGGCCACGCCGCTTCTTGCCCCCTTCGTCCTCGACCACCGGGGCGACGGTCAGTGAGGCGTAGGAACCGCGCAGCGACGCCTGAAAACCGCTCGAGAGCACGATCGCGCTGGTGGAATTGGCCCGCGAAAAGGTAGCTCCTTCACTGAGCTTGATGCGCGGATCGAAGTCGAACGCAGCCTGCTCGGCGATCGTTGCTTGCTCGATGGCGCGGTCCGCATCGATCTTGAACAAACCCTGATCGAACAAATCCAACTCGGGGAACGGCGGCTGCGCGAGCAGGCTGGGATCGGCGGGACCCGCGAATGGATCGGGCTCGCTCAGCTCCGCCAGCATCAGCGCGTCTGCTACGCAGCGGTCGATGCCGCGCGGGCTGAGGTCACTGGTCGACGTCAAGGCCACGCGATGGCCCCGGATGACGCGCAGCGAAATGCTGTGGTGTCCGGCCTCCTCGACCAGCTCGGGTTTGCCCAGGCGCACGCGCGTGCTGAGGTCTGAACCGCCGCGTGCGCTCGCCTCGGCCACGTCTGCGCCTGCACGGCGAGCACGCTCGACGACTTCAGCGGCCAAATTGAGAAGTTCTCGAGACTCGTCCTGTTCCATTGCGCGCTTTCCTCGTAGTGACTGGCTGAGACTGGTCGGGGCCAGAGCTCAGCTTTTGCGACTCATCCGTTGCAGTGCCCGCAGCGTCCAGGCAGTGGCTGCTGCCAGCACTCCCAGCATCCAAATCAGAGCGTAGCCCAGCGGGCCGCCCGCGACCCCGCGCGTGCCAAAGTCCCCATGAAATTGGGCATAGTTGGCGTGCACGCTGAGCCGCGAGAAGGTCGCTAGCAAGAAGATGGTCGCAAACAGCGCCGGCACCGCTGCCTTGCGCAGCACGCGCCCAAGCCGATGCGCGCGCGCGTCCGCCACGGCGGCCAAGAACCCGGCGGGCACCGAAGCTGCCGCGAGCAGCACGACCGCAATCGGCACCGCAGCTGGCAAGCGCTCGCTATCCACGAAATAAGCGAACGACCAATCGGGCTCGAAGGCCACGAAATAGCCCGCCACTGGTGCGAACACGAGCAGCGCATAGGCCATGGTCACGAGCAGCGCGCGGCCACCCAAACCGGAGGTCGAGCGGCCCAAATCGCCCACAGCGGCCCAAGCACAGGCCACGCCCAGGGCGAAGCCCAAGAGAGGTGTCAACGGCGCGGGCACTCCTGAACCTTCCCACGTTTTGTGGGCAGCGGAGCCTGAAATGTGGCGAAAGGGCGGCCGCACCCGCGCTTCTCCTGCGCGGAAAAACAGAAGAACGGGTCGACGCTCGAGGCACCCTGGATTAGATGACTGCTCAATGGACGCGGCGCGTTTGCGGGAGCTCCTGGAAGCCGTCAAAGGTGGGGCATTAGAGATCGATTCGGCGCTGAGTACGCTTGCCACGTTGCCGTTTTCGGACCTGGGCTACGCGCGCATCGATCACCATCGGGCCCTGCGCCAGGGCATCGCCGAGGTCGTACTGGCCGAAGGGAAAACCCCGGAACACATTATCGGTATCGTGTCGCGCATCATCGAGGCGGGCGACAACGTGTTCGTCACGCGGCTGGTGGGCCGAGTGGCCGAGGTCGTCCAGGAAGCGTTGCCCGTGCTGAGCTACTCGGCCTTGGCACGCACCGCCAAACTCATTCAACGCCCCATTGTCGAGCGCGCGTGCAAGCCCGTGGCCATCGTTACCGCCGGCACCAGCGATATCCCGGTGGCTGAGGAGGCGTACGAAACGTTGCGCATGTTCGGCTTGCCGGCTGAGCGTTTTTTCGACGTAGGGGTCGCCGGCATTCATCGCTTGATGAGCCACCTGGACGCGCTGAGCGGCGCGCCCGCGGCGATCGTCGTCGCGGGCATGGAGGGCGCGTTGCCGAGTGTCGTCGGCGGTCTGATCGGTGCCCCTATCGTAGCGGTGCCCACCTCCGTCGGATATGGGACCGCGCTCGGCGGCTTCACCGCGCTGTTCGCCATGCTGACGAGCTGCGCGTCGGGCATTACGGTGGTAAACATCGATAACGGCTTCGGCGCCGCCATGGCGGTGGGCCGGATGATTGCCACGCAGCAGAAGCACGTGGCGTCCGCATGAGCGGACCGAAATTTTTTGTTGGCGGGCACGGCCACTCGCATTCGCACTCTCATAGCCATGGGCATGAGGGAGAGCAGAGCGGGCACGGGCACGGGCACGTCCACGGGGGAGAGGGAGAGCCTGAAGGGCACCGGGCGCCGTTGCTGAGAGGAGCGGGGAGCGGGAAAATTTTGTTTTTAGACGCGTTCAGTGGCGTCGCGGGCGATATGACGATTGCGGGGTTGGTGGACCTCGGCGTGCCGTTTTCCGTGGTGGAAGAGAGCGTCGCGTTGCTCGGGCTACGGGGCTTTGCTCTGCAGTTGAACCGGACTTGGGGAGGTGCGATCGGCGGAAGCAAGTTCGATGTCGTGGTGGCGGATGAGCAGCCCGATCGTCGCTACCGCGCGATAGATGATTTGCTCGGCGCGTCAGGCCTGGCGACGGGCGTGAAGGTGCTCGCGCGGCGCATCTTCTTGCGCTTGGCCGAGGCCGAGGCCGAGGTACATCGGAGTACGCTGGACTCGGTCGCGTTTCACGAGGTCGGCGCGGTAGACGCGATCGTCGATATCGTCGGCGCGGCCGCATGCTTCGACTTCTTGGGCGCAGACGTGCTGTCGTCAGCGCTGCCGATGGGGCGGGGCAGCGTGCTGTGCCAACACGGCAGGCTGCCATTGCCGGCTCCCGCAACCATCGCTTGCCTGCGCGGTGTACCGACGGTGGATGCTGGCATCGAGGCCGAACTCGTGACGCCCACCGGCGCCGCGATCGTTGCCTCGGTCGCGCGAGACTACCAGCCTTGGCCGAGTTTCGCGCCGGAGCGTATCGGATGGGGCTTCGGCAGCCGAGTCTTGCCCGATCGATTGAATGCGCTGCGCGTCATCTTGGGCAGCGCCGTTGCTAGAAGCGCGCCCGAGCATGCTGCGACGCACGTGGTGCTCGAAACCAACATCGACGATATGACCGGAGAACTCGCGGCGCACGCCTTGCAGAATTTGCTGGCAAGTGGCGCGCTCGACGCTTGGGCCACGCCAATCGTCATGAAAAAGGGCCGGCCTGCGCTCACGCTGTCCGTAATCTGCGAGCGTGGCGCCGAGCAGCGGTTAGCGGAAGCGCTGCTGCGCGAGACGAACTCCATCGGCGTCCGCCATACGCCTGTTTCGCGCAGCGAACGCCCGCGTCGCGTGGTCGAAGTCAGCACGGAATTTGGCGTCATTCCGCTCAAAGTGAGCGAGGGGCCTTATGGCCCGCCGCGCATCAAACCGGAGTTCGACGTCTGCGCAGCCGCGGCGCGGGCCGCGGGGGTACCGGTCGGCACCGTGATTGCTGCCGCGCTGGCAGCATACGCGCGCTAGCAGCGCTACCGCGGCGCCTGATCAATCCGGGCGTTGGAGGCTAAAACCGGCAGCTTCCCAACCAAGCACGCCACCTTCCAGGAAGGCCACGGGCACGCCTTGCTCGGCCAGCTTGGCAGCAAGATCTTTGGTCTGATCGCCAGAGCGGCAATAGATCACCGGCGTGCCTGCGAGCATGTGCAGTTCGGCGAGCCGCGTTTCGATTTCTGCGGCGGGCATGCTCACGGCGCCGGGCAGATGCGCGCGAGCGAACACCGGCGCATCGCGCGTATCCACTGGAACCACGCGGCCAGCCTTGAGCAGCTGCGCGAGTTCATCCGGCTTGAGCGCGCCCTCGGCGCGAGGCAAAAACGGATCGAGCATGTCCCGCAGCTCGCGCCGCTGCAGGGCACCGACCTTGCCGCCGACGGGGCGTCCTTGGTGGAACACCACGAACGTCGGCACCGACTGCACGCCGATTTGGCGCGCGATCATCGGCGAACGGTCGATATCGATGGTGACGATCTTGGCTTTGCCCTTGAGCTCGTCCGCCAAAGCCATCAGCTCCGGCAGCATGGTTTTGCACGGGCCGCACCACTCAGCGCCGAACTCGACCAGCACGGGCTCCTCGCTGAGTAACACCTCTTGCTCGAAGTTTCGTTCGTTGACCGTGGGGAGGGGCATTGGCAATTTCTCGGGAGGATTCCCCCGTCGGGGATCGCGAAGCGTCGGAGACGCCCTTATGGCGCCCGTCCTTCCCGGGGTCAAGGCGCAGCTATGCCGCGCTCGGGGGCCGAAACACCGCGTGCAAAGCGACGGTCAGCCAGGCTACCGAACCCGCGGCGAGCAGCGCCGGGAGCGGGCTTGGGTGCGGCGCGCCGAGCAGGGGCCCCCACGTGGGCAGCGCGCCCGGCGGGCGCAGCCCGGCTTGCGAGACGGCGGCGTCGAGCGCGGTGAGCCAGGCCACGCTGAACGAAGCACTGACGAACAGCGGCCCAAGTGCCGCCGACATACGCCGGCGCAGGAACGCGACCAGCGGGGTGCGGCCCAAACCGCGCGGGACCGACTCCGGGTCCTCGGCCTCGAGCCGCACGATCTCGCAGCGCAAAAGCCAGGCTTGTTCCAAACCGCGCAGAACGCCCAGTGCGCAAACGAATCTCGGCGTACTGCTGGTACTGGCCCAAAACACGGCTGCCACGAACACCGTCGGCAACGAACCTACCAGGTCGCAAAAAAAGCGCAGTGCCCAGTCTATGGCGCGCGGCCCGCTCGCCGCCAGGGCTCCCAACGGAAGCGCGACCAGGAATGCCACAGCCATGATCGATAGCCCCGCCAGTACTGCGAACGCCAGCCCGCGTGCATAAGCTTGCAATTCTAGCGAGAGCGGGGCGAGCAGGGTGGCGACCAGCACCAGCACGGCGGCGGCGGCCGCCGCCAAGGCCAGTCGTTGCTTGGCAGGAAGAGGTTCGTTCATCCGCGCCTCATGCTCGGACTCTGGGTCGCCCGAGGCCTAATCAGGTCCGCGGCATGTCTGAGCAACAACGACGCCGACGCGAGCGCCAAGGAGGCCGCCATCCAGGCATTCACGTCTCCTGAAGCCAGGGACCGCGCCGCGATTCGCCCCAGCCCCGGTAGCCGGAAGAGCAGCTCGACCAGCACGATGGCGCTGAGCACGAACGGCGGATAGGTTGCACCGAGTGGGGCAGACACCGAAAAGGCTGCCGCGATCGGCGAGACACTCTGGCTCATGGTGGAGCGCGCGAGGTGCCGCGATACCCAAGCGGCAGTCGTGATCGTCACCAAGCAAATCGCGCTCAAGAGCCCCGCGCTCGGTCCGGCGAACAAGCGCACGAACGTCGCGCACGGGATCGCGGCCAACGCGGTGCCGGCTATGGTCGAGGCCACGCGCGTGGCGAATTTGAGCCTCTGCCGCTCGAAGCGAGTCCACGCCACACCCAGCGGAAAGCCTCCGCCCAGGCCGACGAACAGCAAGAACGAGGTCGTGGCCAGGCCCTGCGACACCAGATCCAGCGCTCGCTCGCCGGTTTGCGTCCGCCCCAAGCCGCCGCGCAGCACCGCCGCCAGCCATTTGCCGTACTGCGTTTCGACGAAGGTTGCCGCCAGCCGTCGCGGGCCGTCCAGCGCGGAGTATTCACTGCCATGGAGGTCCCAGAAATCGCGCCAGGTATCGACGACCCGGCGCGCGTCGGCGACGCTCGCATTCGGCGGGCATGAAACGGGCAAATCGCTGATCTGCGCGAGCACCGAGTTCAGGCGCTGAACGCGAGCGACATCGTCCTGCGTATCCACCTGACCCAGGTCGTCAATCAATGCTTGAAGCGCGAACGTGTCGACATGGATCAGATCTTCGCGGCGCAGCGCGATCGAGCGCTCTGCCAGGCGGCCGGTCAGGTGTCGAACGCTCGCCGCGCGAAAGTCGATCGCGCGGTCTTGCCAGAATCGCGTCCAAAACAGCACCGCTTGCGCGCCGTCGGCGAGCTCTTCCGCGCTGGCCACCTCCATCCGTACGGCGACCGGCGTCAACGCCAGCGCCACTCGCTCGCGGCTGTGTGGGTCGAGCGAGTCGAGCGCTGGCAGCACGTAGGGCAGGGCCGCCCCACCTAGCCGTGCCAACGAAAGCTGCGCGGCGACCGCGGGCCGTCCCCCGCGCGCGATCGAACGCAGCGCGCGGGCCGACAATTCTCGGACGCCGATTGGGCGCGGGTTGAAAAACACCGGTAGCGCCGCAAACGGCGACGGATGCTGGTTACCCGGGCGCCGAGCGTAACTCGCCGAAGCCCAGAACATGCCGACCGATACCGCGATCAACGTGAACGCGATCCCGAAAAGTCGTCGGATCGCGGCCCGTACGCTCACGGGCCTAACGCACGAGCAGGTAGCCGAGCATTGCGACGAACAGCATCGCTCCCAGCACCATGATTCCGACCACCGACGGGGGCAGCCCGCTGGTCGGAATCGAGACCGGCTCGTTGTCCATGCTGAATGAGGGGGGGGCACCGGAAACTCGGGACCCGGGCGGCGCGGACGACAAGCCGGCCATGGGGTTTACTGCGCCGACCATCGTGTGGCCGACGCGCAGCCGACGCGACTCGCGGGTGGCTTCCTCGCTGGCGGGAGCATCCGCCTCGTTCGGGCGCTGGGTGACCGCGGGTGCTCGAACCGTCGTTTCGACCGGCGCCTCCGGTAGTGCATATTTTTGGTACGCGATCAACGCGTCGGGTGCGGGCGCCGAAAGGGCGGGGCCGTCGAACTCGGCGACGATCACCGTGATGTTGTCGTGACCACCCGCGCGGTTGGCGCGATCGGTGAGCTCCTTACAAGCCTCGAGTGAATCCCGCGTCGAGAGCAACACTTCGCGCATCTCGTCGCCGCGAACCATGCCCGACAGGCCGTCGGAGCAGACCAACAAGCGATCGCCGCGGCACAGATCGACATACGTGAGATCCACTTGAACGGTCTCGGCGGTGCCCAGCGCCTGCAGGATGATGTTGTTGTGCTCGAAGGTCTCGGCTTCCTCTTCGGTGAGCTGACCGGCTTCGATCAATTGATTGACCAAAGATTGATCGCGACTCACCTGGGTGAAGCGGTCACCGCGCAACACGTAGGCGCGGCTGTCACCGACCTGAGCCACGAACAGGCGCGCGTCCATCAGCGCCGCAATCGTGGCGGTGGTGCCCATCCCGCGTCGCGAGCGATCGGCGCGCGCCTCGTTGAAAATGCGAATTCCGGCTTCTTCGACGGCCTGCACCAGGCGCCGCGCGAGGTCATCGTGATGTGCCGGCGGCTCACCCTGCACCAGCTTTTCGTAGATGATGTCGACCGCCAGCTGGCTTGCGACCTCGCCAGCGGCGGCGCCACCCATGCCGTCACAGACGCCCAGCAGCATGCCCCGCTGGCCGACGGGAGGCTCACGGTCACTTTCCATCAAGCTGCGCGTCTTACGGGTCAGGTCAGCAACCAGGAAATTGTCCTCGTTGTGTTCCCGGATCTGTCCCACATCGGTACGGCCGAAGACGCGTACCTTCAGTCCCGACCCCGCTGCGTTTTCTGTCATCGCCCGTCCGCCCGCCCGACGTCGAGCCGAAACAGATGTTGTCCGATACGTACGTGGTCGCCCGGAGTGAGCTCGCGCTCGGATCGGATTGCCAAATAAGTTCCGTTGGAGGAGCCCAAGTCCCGAAGACTAAAGGTCCCGTTGTTGGGGTCCCGTGTGATCGCTGCGTGGCGTCGGCTCATGAAGGGATCATTGGTGAAAACGATGTCTCCCTGTTCGCGGCCCACGACCGCCTCATCGCGAGTGGGATAGTAGACGTCCCGCGTGACCCCTTCCACTGTACGCTGGCAAAGGCGCAGGTGGCGTGCAGCCGACGGGGAGCCGAAGATCTGCGTGCCGCGCTCCACTGCTGGGCTAAGCCCTTTCTCCGCGTCGCTCACAACCTCGAACCTTAACACTTCCAACCCGATCAGTACCAAGTCCCCGTGCTGCAGGCGCTCGGTCGACCTGAGCCGAACGTATACTCCGTTCACCGATTCCAGGTCCCTAACAAAAAACCGGCCGTTTCGCCGGGTTAGCCGGGCATGGCGGGCTCCGACATAGGGATCGTTCGGCAGCACGATGCTGCCCTCTTCCCGGCCGATGTCGGTTTGATCGTCGACGATCGGGTACTCACGCCCCGGTTTTCCGTCTTGGCCGATCACCACCAAGCGCGCATCGAGCTTGGCTTCAGCTGGGGCGTTGTGTGGGGGCGCGGCCTGCCCAGGGACTGACCCATAGGCCGGATTCGGGTGGCGCGCCTCGTCCGGCCCCGCGACCAGCCGCGCGCCGCAGAATTGGCAGAACGACATCTGGGTCGAGTTGGGGCCGCGGCAGCGCGGGCAGCTGACGGAGCCCGTCGCCACCGGCGCGGGCGCCGATGCGCCAGGGAATTGAGGCGCGGGTTGTTGTTGGGGGTGGGCCGCTGTCCGCGCCTGAGGCACCGTGGAAGGCTCGTGCGGGCGGTCGAGCACGCCGCCACAGTTCGAACAGAAGCGCCCGGTGGCCGGGTTGCTGGTGCCACAGCGGGCGCACTTGCGCTCCGGCGGTCGCTGCGGAGAGAACTCGAACTGCGGCGCGGCCGGCCGCATGGGTGCCTCGCTCACGCGCGGCGGCGCGCTGGCCGGTGCGGGTTGGGCGAACGCCGCTGGCGGCGAAAAGAACTGCGGCACCACCGAAGGGGTGGGCGGCGGGGGCGGTGTGCGTGCCGGGGGCGGCGTACGCGACTGGGCTGGCTGAGCGACAGGCGCGAGACCTCGCGGGGGCGTCGGCGCGACGCCGGCCCCCTCGCCTGAAATCAGGCGATTCCCGCAGTCCTGACAGAACCTCAGTGACTCGGGGTTTTCTTTGCCGCAGCGGCTACACCTCACCAACAATTGCCCAATCTCTAGTTCCTCACTTTCATTACTTCAAACAGGGGGCGGAGTGAAAGTGAAGTGCCGAGACTTTGCTACCAGCGCGCCAGTGGGCTCCTCAGCTCGAGGGTGATTTCGAGGCCGATGGTGTGGGCAAAGCCAAAGCCGAGGTACTCGTTGGCTCGCACCTGGCCCGTGCTGTCGGTCCAGTTGTGGAACAGGAAACCGCGGTAACCGAGCCCAAGGCCGATCACCGTGGACTGAGTGACTTGAAATTCCAGGCCCAAACCGGCGCTCAACATCGGTCCGCCGGAACTCACCCGCCATTCATTGCCGTAAACGACCCCCCCGAAGCCTAGGGTGCCGTAGGGAGTGAGGCGATTTCCCGCGTCCAGGTAGTAGCGTACTTCGCCACGCAGCTGCTGGAGGATACCAAGACGGAGAAGATTCCCGGAGTCCATCCGGGTAAATTCGTAAGCCCCTCCGAGGTACCAGGGGCCTCGCGAGCGATAGCCCATGCGGATGGCAAGCCCGCCGCCGCTACCGAGGATGCAGGGCGTTGGCGTCTTGGCGCCCTCCGCGCCGGTGGTTGCGGTGGGCGTCGGACAGACGTCTCCGCCGGACAGCAATTTTTCCAAGGCCACGGCGACGCCGTACTGAAAGTACTCCACATTGTTGGGAGGTGGACGCTGCGACTGCTGGGCCGAGGCACGATTCACGAACGCGCAAAGAAAGATCAGCGCCTGCACGCCGAATGCGAACACCGCGGCTTTTCCGCGGTGCGCGCGCTTCCGGAGCGGCGCCTCGGCTTTCGCAGAACGAGCCGGTTCGTCCTTTGTCATCGTCACGGGCTTGACTGTACCCGAATCCTTCGTCTAAAGCCGGGTCGAGTCCCCAGGAAGCTATCGGAATGGAAATTCACCTCGACAAACGCGCTGTCCGGCAGATTCGACTTTCTGCGCAAGAGGCCATCGAGGAGGATGACACTGAGTCACTCAGGGAAGACATCCTCGAGGCATTTACCGAAGATCAGGTCGAGGAAATCGAGCGTCGCCTAGACAATGGCGACTTTTTCGAATTTTTGACCGACGTGATCGACGAATGGAGCGGTGACGACGTCGACGAGTTGCTCGAGTTACTCGAGACCCAGCTCGGCGAAGTCGGCATCGACCTCAAGACTGAAGCAAAGAGCGAAACCGCCGACGACGAAGACGAGCCGGACGAACCGGACGACGACTTCGACGACGAAGACGAAGATGAAGACGACGAAGACGACGAGGAGGAAGAGAAGGAAGAAGAGCCGGAGTGACAGCCGGGGCGCGGCAGCCAGAGTTCAATCGGTCGACCCGTTGGACTCTGGCTTCGCTACGGAGTTCGGCTCGCGCACACGAAGCTCCTGCTCGATGTACGCGGCGCACTCGCGCCGGGTGATGGGCGCGATTTTCGCGCACATTTCGTGTGCGCACGGCGCGTAGCGCGAGTCTGGCAGCTGCTTGACCAAGAGCTGAAGTGGCTCGCAGGCTTGTGGCTCCGCAACGCGCCTCCCGAGCAACGCCTCTTGCCAGAGTGCGTCGTCGCGCAGCGTGCTCGTCGGATAGTCGACGAACACCCCGCGGAAGGCGCGGCGCGCGGCGTCGGGATCGTGCCTCGTGTCGCGATACAATTCCGCCACACGATAGGCCGCGTCCGCGAAGTGCGGGCGCTCGTAGCTGCCTGATAGATGTGACGTCTCGCGGGCGCGCAACATGCGCTCGAGCAAAGCAATCGCGTTTTCCGGCTTGCCCAGGCGTAGCTCGCAGTCCGCGCCGCGCAGCAACGCATCGTCCCAGAGTGCGCCGTAGGGATAGGGGAAGCGATCGGCGAGCGCGATGTAAGCGTTCGACGCACCGGCGGAGTCGCCGCGCGCGTCGAGTCGACGCGCGCGCTCATACAGCAGTTGCTCGGCGAGGTCGGTGCCACTGAGCTCCGGCTCGACCCTTTGAATATAGTCGAGCACCGCTTGATCGCCGCCCTGCTCGGCAAGTGCCGAGAAATAGCGGCGCAGTGCCAGGCCGGCTATCGCCGAACTCGGGTACTTGCGGATCGCGGCCTCGAGCTCCGCCATCCCACCCGCGGCGTCACCGCCTTTCAAGTGCAAATCCGCGAGCGCGAAGGTCGCCCGTGGTGCCCGCTCGCTCTTGCCACTGGCCAACATGACGTACCACTTGCGCGCGTCCTCGATGCGTCCGGCGCGTTCGTAGCTAGCCGCTGCGCGGTAACGAGCATCGCTCCGATCACGCGCGCTGCTCGCGCGGTCGGCAGCGCTCAGCCAGCGCTCTGCCGCCACGTCGAATTGCCCCTGGGCGTAGGCGCTCTCCGCCGCGTCGCGCGCCTGGACGTAGGCCGCAGGTAGTGCTTTCGCGCAAGCCCCGAGCAGCACAGCGCCGAGCAGCACGCGTTTCACGTTAGCTCTCCGCGGACCTGGGCGATCGCACTGTACAAGCGCTCGGCAGCGCGCTCCACGTCCGTCGCCGACAGATCGAGGTGAGTTACCGCGCGCAGCGAGCACGGTCCGGTAGGATTGATCAAAACGCCGCGAGCGCGCGCCTCTCTGACCACACGCTCCGCGCTGAGCCCTTCGACCACGACGGACACGATGTTCGTCTCCGGCGCTACTACGCGCACGCCCGGCAACCGTGCGAGCACGCGCGCCAGCACTCGCGCCGAGTCGTGGTCGAGGCTCAAGCGCTGGCGTTGATTCTCGAGCGCGAACAGTGCACCCGCAGCCAAGATCCCGGCCTGGCGCATGCCCCCGCCCAACATCTTACGATAGCGCCGAGCCGCGCTCACCGCATCGCCCGAGCCGACCAGCGCGGATCCCACCGGCGCGCCCAAGCCTTTCGAAAAACACACACTGACGGTATCGAACGGCCGCGCGAGCTCGGCTTCCGACGTCCCGCTGGCGAGCGCGGCATGCCACAGCCTCGCGCCGTCGAGGTGCGCCAACAGCCCATGCTCACGCGCGCGCTTCACCACGGCCTCCACGGCGCCCTGTGGGAAGACCCGTCCGCCGGCGCGATTGTGCGTGTTCTCCAGGCAGACCAAAGAAGTGCGCGGGTGATAGTCCGCCTTGGGCTTGACCGCGGCGCTCAGCTCATCCGCATCGAACAACCCGCCCGTACCCGCCTGCGCGAACTGCACCCCGGCAAGCGCCGCCCCCGCGCCGGACTCGTAGAACGCGACGTGCGCGCCCTCGCCGATCACGACTTCATCTCCGGGTCGCGTGTGCACGAGCAGCGCGATCTGATTGCTCATCGTGCCCGACGGCACGAACAGCGCACTCTCCTTGCCGAGTAGCTCCGCCACTCGAAGCTCGAGCGCGTTCACCGTCGGATCCTCGCCGTACACGTCGTCACCCACCACCGCGCTCGCCATCGCCTCACGCATCGCGCGCCCCGGCCGCGTCACGGTGTCCGAACGCAAATCAAAAACGGGCTCGGTACTCATTGCTCGCTCCTGAGCCTACTATAGGTTCTTGATGGTCACTCAGCGCGCCCCATTTCGGCCCAGCCTTCGGCGTCTTACCCGGCTGTTCGCGCTGAAACGTTGCTGCCGAATCAAGTCGTAGTCGGAGACTCTGAATCCCCGAGAGCACCCTGAACGCTCCGTGATTAACCGCCAAAACGCCAAAACGCCAGCAGAGGAGACAAGAGATTTGGGGTTAGCGTGGCGTGAACTGCGCGGCACTGGAACGGCGTCAGAGCCGTTGCGGCTAGCAGCACCTGCCGTGCCCGTCGTGGACGATGTGCGCCGTGCGCGCATGGCTCACCCAGATCCCTCTTACTCTTTTGGCGTTTTGGCGTTTTGGCGTTTTGGCGTTTTGGCGTTTTGGCGTTTTGGCGTTTTGGCGTTTAAAATCTGAGGCGTGGTTCAGCGTGGCTGGGCGGTGATGCGAGTTACTCGCACTTGGCGGTTAGTCTCCTTCTCGCAGGCGGCAGCGCGCCGCCGAAGGCCCCGTGCTCTGCGCCGTGTTGAGCGACCATCAACAAAAATTTCTCGGGGAAGGGCGCGCTCCGACCTGTCCCGGAGTGCGGTCACATTTGACACAACGCGCGCGGTGAGAGCAGCTCAGTCTTCGTCGGGAGAGTCGATTGAGTCGGGGGAGTCCGGGGAGTCGAACGCGTCGAGGGTGATCGGTGAGCCCTGCCGGGTCCGCTCGGCGAGAGCTTCTACGAACAGTTCGTAGGCCATGATTTGCGTGGCTTGGGCGAGGTTCACCGAGGGTTGGTCGGCAGCCATCGGGATGCGCACGTGCAGAGTGGCCCAGCCGTGATCGGCTTCGGACAGCCCGGTCTTTTCGTTGCCGAACAAGAAAGCGATTTTGCCGCCTTTGGCGGCGTGCTCGACGGCGCGTGCGGCGGCTTCACGCGGTTGGATGACGCCGGAGAAGCCGCGTCGCGCGGTGGTTGCCAGTACCAGGGTGACGTCGCCCAGGGCGCTGCCTAGGTCGTCGACCCGGCGTGCGTCGTTCAGCACATCCCAAGATTTTACGGCCATTTTGAAGGCCATTTCGTGTTCGGGGACGGCCAGGCGACCCGGTTTGATCAGGGTCAGCTGGGTAAAGCCCATGGTCTTGATCGCGCGTGCCACGGCGCCCACATTCTCTGGATAGTGCGGGCGCACCAGCACGAACTGCGTCGCGTGGTGGATGGGCAAGCGTAGTTTCGGCTTGGGGATGTCGAGCGGTTTATCGAAGCTCATTGAGTTTGACTTTGATGCTCGCTCGCCTGCGAACGAGCGCAGCGGAAACCGAGCGAGGGTCGCCGTTCGGTCGGCAAGTAGGCACCGCGAGCGGCGCCGCGTAGCCATGCCATGGGCGACTCGTAGCTTCCACCACGTACCACGCGTGCGCTGCTTGCTCGTGCCGCGTCGGGACCTTGAGGGTCGGCTTGTTCTCCATCTGGGTATTGCGCCGCGTAGCGATCCTGAACCCATTCGGCCACGTTGCCTGCCAAATCCAGGAAGCCATCCGGAGTGCGACCGGCGTTGAAAGAACCGACCGGCGATAGTTCGCTGAAACCGTCGGTGTCGTCGGTCAGGTCGATGCCCAGGCGTCCGTGATTGGCAAGGCGGCTGTTCGCCAGCTGTCCCCAGGGAAAGCGCCGGCCCGCCGGGCCGCGTGCCGCGCGTTCGAACTCGGCTTCAGTTGGCAGGCGTGCGCCCCGGAACGCGCAGTACGCTCGGGCGTCGTCCCACGTTACCAGCGTGATTGGAAAGTCTGGCTGTTTGAAGCGCAGTGCGCCCCGTTCGAAGGGCGCTGGCTGGCAGCGACCGACCCGCACGCAGGCTTGGTACTCGGCCACCGTGACTTCTCGGCGATCCAAGAAGAAACCCGACAAGCGCACGCGATGCGCCAAAGATTCGTCGGCGAAGCTGCGCTCGTCGCAGGTCGCGCCGAGCGGCTCGCGCTCGCACAGCACCGTCGAGTCGATGATCTCGGCGGTCGTCGAGCCCATGACGAACTCCGACGCAGGCACGCGGATCATCCGCGAGCCGCGCGCACGGAGCATCGATAGCCCGCCGCTGAGCGCGGTCTCGGCGGGACTCTGTCCAATGGGCCAAGGCAGTAGCACCGCGCTCGATGTGCTGTCGGCGTGCGTTTCTGGTGGCGCGGCCAAGGACAGGAGCAAGGCCAAGGCCACGCTCAGCACGAGGCGTTCGCCCAAGGCGAGCCGCGTGCCACGTTTCACGGCGGAGCTACCTGCTCGTCGCCGGCATCGTTGCTGGTTTTCGCTCCTGCGGCGGCAGTGCGCGCTGCTTTGGCGGGGCCCGCGTCGCGCACGGCGTCCTTTCGAACTGGTTTCGGCTTTCTCGGCGGAGGCTCGGCGGGTAGCGGTCCGTCGGGCTTGCTAGGCTGCGGCACTTGGACCTGTTCCGCGCGCGCTTCCGGCGGGTGCTCCGGCTCGCGCAGGCCAACGCTCAGCTGAAAACCTGCGATTCCAAGCAGAGCACCGACCGCTGCGCCGCCCAGGACTAAACGCGTGGTGCGGGTTTCATGCGCGGAGGGAGCGCTATTTCGATGGCGCAAATCGGGGATGGTTGGCAGTTGCATGCGCGGGCTTTGCCAGAGCGCTTCAGCCAATGCCTCGCCGAAGGCGCGCGAATCCTCGAAACGCGCGCTCGGGATTTTCGACAAGCCGCGCGACAAGACATCGTCCACGTGCGGATCGAGGCCCGCATAGGCGGCGACCCCGGGCGGGTCGTCGGTGGTGATGCGAGTGGCGACTGCAATCGCGTCTTCACCAGGGAATGCGCGCTGCCCGCTGACCGCTTCGTACAAGGTCGCGGCCAACGAAAACTGGTCGCTGAGCGGCGAAAATTTCCCGGACGCAATGCACTCGGGCGCGCTGTAAGCCGGGGTACCGAGGAGTCCGCCGTCACGTGTGAGCGTGGAATCCGGCACGCGCGCGATGCCAAAATCCGCGACCTTCGCGCCCGTAGGCGTCAAAATGATATTTTCGGGTTTGATGTCGCGATGGAGCACTCCGGCAGAATGCGCGGTGGTCAATGCGTCGCCGACTTCACGCGCGAGCTTGGCGGCCGCTTCCGGCCCGAGCGGTCCTTTCAGGAGGCGCTCCTTGAGCGTCAACCCCTCCGCGTATTCGAAGACCAAGCACAGGCCAAGCTCCGGATCTTCGCCCATGTCGTGTAAAGCCACGATGTTCGGGTGACTCACGCGCGCTGACGCGCGTGCCTCTTGCCGCATGCGATGTAAGAGCGTGTCGTGCTGCTCGGGCGGAATGTTCAGGTCGTCGCGCAGCAGCTTGATCGCCACGCTGCGGTCGAGCACCGGATCGTGCGCCAAGAGCACGCGCCCCATCGCACCGCGACCCAGCAAGCGCTCGATCCGGTAACGTCCGATCTGGGCCGGCAGCCCTGGCTCTGAAGACTCCATTCCTTGGAGTCACCATCTATCCCCGGCCCACCGCGGGCTTCAATCGCTCAATCGGCGCCCGCGTCGGCTTCCGGCTTTTTCTGGGGCGGCGGACTTGGAGGCGGCTTGTGAGGTGGCACGCCATATTCGTCGTGGAGCTTCCGAACCAAGCCATCGCGCAGCACGCGCTCGTGGTACTCGGGCATAGTTGGGATTTGGACGAATAATTTGACGTGGCCGTCCGAGTCGACGATTTCGACCGTACCGCTCGCGGTGCCCTTGCTTTGTCCGGGCAGCTGATAGCGAAAAATCAGGTACGCCGCGTCGGGGTCGCGCTCGATGACCTCGTAGCCCAAGTCGACCCGCAGGTAGCGTAGGGCTCCGCTGTAGGTCTGGGCCTTGCTGTACTCCGACTCGCCGCCCACGCGCGCAGTCGCACTTTGCGCGAAGAAGACCGCCGTCAGCAGCAAGACGCCGGCAAGGCAGAGCGAGCTACGTGAGGGTCTTCGCATCGTTGCTTCGCTTAGCAGGCCCAGCCCGCCCCGGGCAAATTCCCGGCCTGCGACTCACTCCGGAAGCACACCTGCGAGCAGCTGCGTGGGGCCGTCACGGAACATGAACGTTACTTCATCGGCCCCATACACTTCGCGCAAGCGGTCGATGCCGCGCGCGACCTCGGCGATGTCCGACGGTCGATGGGCGTCGCTACAGGCGGCATGATACAGCCCGCGTTCGAGCAGCTCTTCTGCGCAATCTTGGGTCTTTCGGCCGTACTTGCCGACCAGCGCTGCCACATCGAGCAGCGCCGCGGAACCCGCATCGACCAACTTTTCCAAGATCTCCGGCGAACGCCACAAGCATTGGTAGCGTTCGGGGTGCGCGATTACCGGCAGCAGGCCGCGCGTCCGCAAGTCGAACAGCCGATGCTGGATCATGGGCGGAAAATCGATCTGATAGAACTCGAGCAGCACCGCCTTGCCACCGGGGTAGGGCAGGCCTTCACCCTTCAGCAGGCGCTGAAACACCACCTCATCGAAGTAATGCTCGCTGCTGAGTGACCGCTCGGGCAAGAGCTCGTCCGCGGGCAAGGCGCGGTCGAACTGCGCGAAGGCCGCGCCAATCGTGGCGGCCGTGTTGTCGAACATGCCCGGCCGGGTATGCGGCGTCGCCAGCACGCGGGTGAAGCCGAGCGAGCGCAAGCCGCGTAGCATGGCCAAACCATCTGCTGCTGAGCTCGCGCCGTCATCGATTCCCGGCACGTAGTGACAGTGCAAATCGATGAAACCGCTCATTTTGGCAGGAGCTTAGTCGCGCCGTAAGAAAAGCGCACGCCGCCGAACGGCGATCAGTGGGACAATCGCGATTTTTTCTCGACCAGGATGCGCTGGCAACCGCTGGCTATCCCGGCCAGCCAGAGGTCGAGACCGGCGCCGCGCCCGGAAATGAACATTTCGCAGCCATCCACGGCCAAGCGCCGCACTTCGGTGCCGCGCCCGAGAACATCGAAGGTCGGCAGACAGGTGTCGGCCGACCCGAACAGCGGGGCCACCGCCGCCAACTCGTCGCACAATTCGGCCGCACCCGCGCCCGCCACCAGCAAGCCGAGCTCGTCGCCCAGCGCCAGCGCCTCGAGCTCCGCCGAGTGCCGGGCAGCCTCGAGCAAGCGGGTGAGGGCCACCTGAGTGTTTTCGCTACGGGCCTGACGACGATCCTGTTTGGGGTCGAACATGTAGCGCCCATTTTTGTCGCCCGGTTGGGCGGGGCCAAGTTTTTGGGGGGCCGCCGATCACGGCCTTCCCATGGTACACCGCGAGGGTCCGACATGGCCGATTCGCTACGCCCGCTACTGGAAGGCAAACAGATCGTGGTTTGCGCGGGCGCCGGTGGGGTCGGCAAGACCACCGTGGCCGCCGCGGTTGCCCTAGGCTTCGCCCAGCAAGGTCAGCGCGTATTGTGCATCACCATCGACCCGGCCAAGCGTTTGGCCGACAGCTTGGGGATCGGCGCGATGAGCACCGAAGAGCAGCGGGTGAGCCCCGAGTTATTCAAGAGCGCCGGCCTCGAGATCTCGGGGCAGCTCACGGTGCTGATGCTCGACACCAAGCGCACCTTCGATGATCTGGTTCGGCGTCACGCTTCCAGCCCCGAAGTGCGCGATCGCATCTTGCAAAATCGCATTTACAGCTACGTTTCAACCAGCTTAGCCGGTACCCAGTCGTACATGGCGATGGAAAAAGTGCTGCTCGTCCGTCAAGATCCGCGCTTCGACCGAATCGTGCTGGACACGCCGCCGACCAGCAACGCGCTGGATTTTTTGGACGCGCCCGAGCGCCTGATCGAAGCCATCGATAGCGCTGCCATGCGTTGGCTGGTGCAGACCTTCGAGAAGTCGGGGCGGTTTAGCTTGAACTTCGTGGCACGCGGCGTGGCGCTGGTGCTGCGCGGCCTTGGCCGACTCACGGGCAAGGGTTTCCTCGAACATCTGGCGGAGTTCGTGGTCGAGCTGAACGAGCTTTTTGGTGGCTTCCGCGAACGCGCAGTGGTCGTCGCCAAGGCCTTTCGCTCGCCTGATTTGGCGTACGTGCTGGTGACCTCGCCGGCGCCCGCCGCGATCGACGAAGTGAGCTATTTTGCGGCGCGGCTGCGCCAACAAGGGATGCATCCCGACGCGGTCGTCGTCAACCGGGTGCAACCGAACCCCGAGCTCGCGGATTCAGCCGCGGTCGAGAGTGCGGCGCGTGAACTTGGGCTCGAGCTGCCTGCGCAGGTGCTAGCCGCCGTGCAGCGCGCGGCGCACGAAGATCGCACGCGCGCGATCTTCGAGGCCGAGCAACTACGGGTGCTCGATCAGTCACTCGGCGCCGAGCGTCCGGCGATCATGCATGTACCGGTGCTGGCTGCGGACGTGCACGACGTGCGCAGCCTTTCCCAGGTCGCGGCGCTACTTTTTCCGTGAACGCGACTGATTGACGCCCGCGGGGGCGTTCTCGTTGCGCTTGCGCGCGCGATACTCGACGGTAATCGGTACCGCGCGGAAGTCGAACGCCTTCCGAATCTGATTGGCGACGAACCGCTTGTAGGCTTCGGTAATGTAGTCAGGCGCGTTGCACATGGCCACGAAGCGCGGCGGATGCGCCTCGGCCTGGGTGACGTAAAAAATACGCGGCGCGCGACCCTTGCTGGTCGGCGGAGGGTGCCTGTTCAGCACGTCCTCGAAGAAGCGGTTCAGTTCGCCAGTCGGGATTCGACGCTTGAACTCCTTGCCGGCCCGCGCGGCCAGATCCAACAGCTCTTTCACGCCGCGGCCGGTCTTGGCGCTGAGATGCACAATCGGCACCCAGCCGGCGAAGCGCAGCTCGTCGCGCGCCTTCTCCTCCGACTCGGCCTGCTCTTTCTTGTTCTGGAGGTCAGCCTTGTTCAAGCCGACGATCACCGCGCGGCGCCTCTCGAGGCACATGCCGAGCAGGCGCGAATCTTGCTCCTGCACGCCCAATACGGCATCGCACATCAAGATCACTACCTGCGCGCGCTCGATGGAGCGAATCGCCTGCAGCACGCTAATCAACTCGATGCCGCGCTCGACGCGGGCCTTCTTCCGAATGCCTGCTGTGTCCACGATCAAGAAGGTGCGACCGTCGGCCTCGATGCGTGCGTCCACTGGATCGCGCGTGGTGCCTGGACGTTCATCGACCAGAGCGCGTTCGCTGCCGCTCAGTCGATTGAACATCGACGACTTGCCGGCGTTGGGCCGACCGATCAGTGCGATGCGCGGGATGATCTCGTCCGGCTCGCCCGCATCCTTCTCGCCGCGGGACGCCTTCGGCAAATGCTTGGCCACGGCTTGCGCGAGGTCCGCGGTGCCGCGGCCGTGCAAGGCGGAGACCGCGATGAGCTCCGGAATGCCCAGCTCGTACAATTCATTGGCGGCGGTGATTTTGCTGGCCGTATCGACCTTGTTGGCAACGTAAATGACCGGCTTTTTCGAGCGTCGCAGCATCTGCACCGCTTCGCGATCGGGCCCGGTCACGCTCATCGAGCCGTCCAGCACGCACACGATCACGTCCGCTTCTTGGATCGCTGCATTGACGTGCCGAGCAATGCCCTGCTGCATCGGGTCATCACTGGTCGGATCGAAGCCGCCGGTGTCGACCAAGGTCACGTTGTGACCGTGGATGTGCGCGGGCGCGTAGTGTCGATCGCGGGTGACCCCGGGCTGGTCGTCGACGATCGCCAGCTTCTTGCCGATCAGTCGATTGAAGAGCGTGCTCTTGCCGACGTTCGGTCGGCCCACCACGGCCACGATGGCGCTCATCACTTTGCCCTCGGCGCGGAGCGCTTCTTGTTTTTGGAGCGGGTCGGCTTCTGGGCGGCTGCGACCCGGGCCAAGCCGACCGGCGCCTCATACCCGAGCTCGGCCAACTGTCTCGGCATGCTCTTCCATTGCGGCGTGACGCGCACGAACAGTTCGAGGTGCACCTTGTGCCCGAGCAGCTCCGCGATGCGCGCCTGCGAGCCGACTCGGATCTGTTTGATCTGAAGGCCACCGGTACCGATGATGATCTTGCGCTGACCGACCTTCTCCACGTGGATCGTGGCCTTGATTGAGGAAGATTTGGGCCCTTCCGCGAATTCATCGATGGAAACGGCGACGGCGTGCGGGATCTCCCCGCGCATCGCCAAGAGCACTTGCTCGCGGACGTACTCTCGCACGAAAAAGCTGGTCGGCCGATCGGTGAGCGTGTCCTCGTCGAAACCGATGCCGCCCTCTGGCAGTGCTTCCGCAAGCGCGTCCAGCACGCGCTCGACGCCGTCGTCCGCCTTCACGCTGATCGGGATGAGCGCGGCAAAGTTGCGGAGTTCCTGATAAGCCACCAATACGGGCAGGAGCTTGCTCTTGTCGCGCAGAGCGTCGACCTTGTTCACGGCAAGCACGACCACCGCGTCCTTGGGCACGCTCGCGAGGAGCTCTTGGTCGAGCTCCTGC